>Ga0307512_10003704_pt1 | contig 17363 bp, 20 predicted proteins | sample 14_EM_MG_FD_200267 | JGI IMG/M metagenome (GOLD analysis project Ga0307512, IMG submission 200267) | Populus trichocarpa ectomycorrhiza microbial communities from riparian zone in the Pacific Northwest, United States - 14_EM | ecosystem: Host-associated > Plants > Roots > Unclassified | place...
AGTGTTTGGCAGGTGGCATGTGGCGTGTGGTCTGTGGCAGATGCAGTGTTCTCAACCGTCCCGTCCGTCCGTCCTCACCTAGGACGGGGACGGGACGGCAAAACGCCGTCCGTCCTAGGGCAGGACGGAGACGGCGCCGTCTTTTTGGAGGAGGACGGTTAGGACGGTTAGGACGGCCGATGACGGAGTTTTCACCGTCCCCGGCCGTCAACTACCGACATCCACGGATGTTGATTTCTCAGTGGACATAAAACATAATCTCATCAAAACTTCTATTTGTAACCCATGTCTCGTGCAATTAGGACTCGATTATCAATCATGATTTTAAATTATCTAAATATACTCATGTCGCCGAGTGCTAAGCTCGCCACGTGATGTGGCTTTAATGCTGCGCAGTCACTGTGCCACATTACATGGCGAGCTTAGCACTCGGTATTCTGTAACCGCCCAATGACGGTTGGGGACGGTGGATGTCGGCCGGGGACGGCGAAAACGCCGTCATCGGCAGACAACAGCCGTCCAGCCGTCATTCATATGCTAGGACGGGACAGACGGTCTTGGCGCCGTCCCGTCCGTCCTGGCAAGATCTCGGACGGCATTGCCGTCCCCGGCTGTCGGACGGGACGGTTGAGAACACTGATCGTTGATTCCATCAGGCAGGTGAGTTGACCGCATGCCTGATCATTGTTCATTTGCCAACATTCACAGTTGCGGAGAAGTGGTAGAACTGTTTGAGTTAGGATATGTCAGTTCATTGAGGCAAGAAGTTGTTATTGGTATCTCGAGGGTCACGAGCTGCGGGATGAGTCGAGGAGGCGTCGTTGGTTGCTTCAATCATAGACCTGGGAACACGCATTTCTCCTGATACGTATTTCCAGAGACCATGTGCAAGAAGTAGGGCTTTCGCTTCTATGGCCCATTGTCTATAGTTGCGCTCATTAAGTTTTGTAGCCGTGGTCGGCATCGCAGAGGTTGAAACAAAGGGTTGCGAGACATTAAAGAAGGCAGAGATTAAGAAACATTGGAAAGGGGGAGGTTGAGAAACTATAGAGGCACGACTAAGAGGTGTTGATTCAGTCTAATGCAACCCAAGGCAGAGGAGAGATGATAAACAAAGTCTAATAGTAGGCGTTGATTCCAAATCACAGTGCCGGGCTCATAACCTGTTGAGATTAATCGAGTACAAATCGAGATATTGAATTGACTATCGTACAACAGTGATTGTCCAAAGAACAAAGAGAGAGAGAAACAAAGGCAAATATATGGGAGAGGAGAGACCATACTCGGGCGAAGCTGAGTATAACATCCGGAGAGAGATGCCGAGCATCACTCCCGGGGCTAGATCTTTTCCTCGGCATAGGGGCTATGGGCCCGCAAGCCACTGGCCATATGCCGTGGCCGATTGGGGCTGTAAGACCCCGAACGCCACACAAGCCATCGGGCCAAATTCCGTGCCAACGCAATACCGTTGCAAACGTACACGACGGTGATAGTATATGTAGAAGTGTAGTAGTAAAATTATCACTGAAGATCAATGGAGCCGGCAATATAGAATAGCCATTACCTGGCCCTGGACACGACACGTGCAAACAACATGAACCCTAACCACCCGCCATTACATTTGCCCAATAATTTAGGGCACAATCCGGCGGATTGAATTCAGGTCATATGTTCCATTGATTGATTCTGAGCCTAAGTTAATGATGCTACGAAATCTTCAGCGATTGGCAAGCTGGTGATCCGCACGAACCCTAGCCCAGCACATATTAGCACTCACCTGATAGGTAAGACTCCTTATCCTGGGACGGTCCCCATGTAGTTTAATCGGTTTGGATGTTGGAGTGGCGCAAGCTAACCCACAATAGAATTCTGTACAGTATGTAAGACAACTGAAGAATCTATCGTGATATGCGGACTAAAGGTTGAGCTCGTTGTTCCATGAACTCAATTGAGGTAACAGTGTAATTCTCTGTCAAGGTAAATTCTCGGCATTGGTGTGAAGAAGTAACACAAGAGTCCCATCGGACGCCTGCGTTGGGGGTAGGTGTTAATCAATAGCGCGCGCATGCAGGTGCTAAGAATCATCGTCAAGATAAGGTTTGCCAGTATGATAGATTATCACTGCACAATGCATGTGCAGGTTCTGCTTCCATGTACAAAACCGAGTTATTTTGTCAGAAATAAAGGAGGTGATCCCCAAAACGGGACCGTATGCCTAGCTGACGAATAAGTGGTAGTCCTCAGGAAAACTCCGTATTTTAACCGCTGATAGTCTGGGCCGGTCCGACCTAGAATGTTTCGAATCCTTGTGACACCTAAATAGGTTATGCATACGACAAGGTTGAACACATAAAATTGAACAGTACCGTGATTGATCGCCATGGGGTGCACCCTTGCGCTGAAAAAGTAATCACCACTAAAAGCTTGGTACTTGTAACGGCTATATAATGGTTGGCATATATACCTTACCTTGTTAAATTTAGTTCCTTCCACAACTAGTCTAGAAACTCTCACTCTACCATAATCCGAGACTACCCCACCGCCTGTCGTACTGGTCACATTATCAGATATACACCAAGTGTCATTTAACACCTAACTACAGGGTTAGGATTTTTAGATTCCCGTAAGCTATACAATCGGTCAAGTACAGTGGCACTCTCACCAATGAACCTTGACTGAACTCACATCAGCTTGTTCTCGAAACCACTTTCAGACTGAGCAACTCTGAGTGATTATATTTAAAAATAGTCCGACTACTCCCGACCATGGCAAATGACATCAGCAAATGGAACAACACCTCAATCAACCTCACCATTGATCCGACTGGAAAACGAAATTTTTTTGCCCTTAAACATCCTCTAGGCAAGCCATTAATTCCAAATCCTGATCAGGAGCACTACTTTCTTGCTAAGCTGACCTCTGTGATATTCAGTTGCTGTCGCCCACAATCGATTGTACTTAGACGGCGGATGGTTGTATGAGAAAAACAAGACTAGCAACATAGGGTTTTACAGTAAGTAATTGAAACACCCGCCAATAGATCATTAATAAACGACGAATAGCCGGTGATAATTGGCTGTTGTCGATTGGTTTACATTCCGCCTTTGATTGGTCGAGTTATAAAGTGCATTCATTCCTTAAGAAATCTATTCCTCATCAAACGGATGGAGTTTCATTCTCTCGCGGAGTATCTGATATGCAATTTCTGGTATTTGGAGGGTATGAAAATTCGAGTTATTGGATATACAATACTGAAAGCAATGTTTGGACGGAACAAATGCCGCAACTCTCTAACATTATTCAAGGAGGGGCAACTGTTGATCCAAACCAAGGCATTGGATATTATCTGGGCGGTAGAGTTGATAACGAATGGGTGGACGGGCTACTTTCTTGTGATCTATCTAACTGGCGCTTCCAGAATCACACTTTACCTTTGAATTCACTCTCAGGACTATTTTTAGAGTATCTGCCTGTCGGTAAGAGCGGTATCCTAGTGTTCTTCGGAGGACGTAATTCCACAGTAACCGTGGGTTGCCATTTTTGTCAGCAAAATGGAGTCCATCTCTCGCTGAAATCTATATAAAATTAGTCGCTGACATCCTGGGGCACAGAGGGATATGGATCAGATCCACGTATACGATATTGCCACCCATTCCTTAAGCAGTCAAATCGCCAAGGGCTCTGATGGGATCCCGAAATCACGTCACTCTGGGTGCTCTGTGATGAAAATGGCTCCAGACAATACCAGCTACAACATCTACATTCAGGGTGGTTCTAGTTTAAATCAACAGCAGACATTCGATGACATCTGGGTCCTGAGTATACCTTCGTTTACTTGGATCAACATTACCACTGGTATTTAGCGCTGCTTACTTAAACTATTTTGAAGATTGCTAACTATCGTTGAAGCCGACAGAACTCTAAGTCAATTCGGTCACACATGCAACACATTCGGAAGACATATGATCAGCACGGGGGGAAATCATGGAGATACTCAGACTGCCTTGTTTTATATTTTTGACCTTGTCAACCTCTACTGGAGAAATAGTTATCACCCAATGTTGCCTCCGTATATATTGCCGGCAGCAATATTCAACATAATAGGCGGAAGGTTTGAGGGATCACGCTTTCGGCAATCTGCATTACTGCTGCTGACTCCGTGTGACGTACAGTTCCTCTGGGAATGCAACAAAAAAAGAACCAACTGATGGCTGGTCTTCTCAAACACTACGTGACATATTCAATAATACCATACCAGGTTCGCCCACTTCACTACTAAACGGCTCAACACCAGATGCGCCGACTTCATTATCAAAAGGTTACCCACATACTGGAAAGATCATTGGCGCCACACTAGGAGGGATTCTAGGGCTAGGAATTATGTTGTATTTGCTCTACACGCTGCGTTGGAAGGCTCAGGAAAGAAAGAACGGGAATTCTGGCGCTAGCTACACAGAATTTCAATCCCGCCAGCCCTCAGCTTCTCCTCCCCGGCTAAAGTGTTTTCGAATATCCGGCATCCCGACAAATTATAGCCAGAACAAACTTTTCGATATTCTTCGCGCCAGTTACTTGTCTCACACTTTCAAGCATGACCAACTATCGCTCTTCGGATCATGTTACGATGACACTAAAACAGCATTGCTCAACTTAGACGATTGCGCCGAAAACATGCAGCTTTGCGGCTATCTGCAAGTTCAAGATTCCGGTGACAGCCGCAAGATATTGGAGATTGATACTCATTTTTATAATCTGACACTGTTAAACGATCCCGTGGGTGAAGTACTTGCTGAGTCAGTTTTTGCCTGACCCTGCCAAAGTTACGGCAGATGCTGATATGTTGCAGCGTGATTGCGGTGACCGGACTTGCCGGGCATGCGTTTGAATCATGGATGAGCCCTAAAACTAATCAAATGTGGCTAAAGGATATGCTTCCGCGAGAGTTTCCAAACATCCGGATCATGACCTATGGCTACCATAGTTCCCTTGATGTACAGGGTAAAGCCGAAAAAAAGCTAGTGGATTATCGACGACTATTTATTGAAGATATACAGAATGCCAGGAGCACTGTTGTAAGTATATAGGTTCGAATCGTAATATTTTATGTCTTTGACGATCTCTTATCAGAAAAACCGACCGATCATATTCATTGGACACTGCCTAGGTGGTATCTTAATCTTGCAAGTAGGTTCATCATATCCTGGAAAGCGAGTCAATGAATTCACGAAGTACTCTTAGGCATTGATGGCGTGTAGACGAAATTCGCATCACAAACACATCATAAAAGCAACACATTCCATAATGTTCTCTGGGACTCCTCATCAGGGCATGCGGACTGATGACTTAGAAAAGATGGTTATCAATGATACCTCAAGACATAACTTACTCAGACAATTAAAAGAAGGCTCAGAATTCCTTGAAACCCAACTGGAAGAGCTCTGCCGCTTCTGGACGGAGTATAAGTTGAACATTACCAGCTTTTACGAGCTAGCACCGGCGCCTTTAGTTGAAACGGTAGAGTTGTATCTAAGATTAGCTCAGGTGAATAAAACTAATTTTTCCAGTTTAATTTAGCGAGCGATGGGAGTGATGGCCAACCATCGGAACGGGTCCCACGATTTTCTGCCCAACTACATATACCTCACGAGGAGCGGGTTCCAGTCTACGAGAATCATTCGAATATGGTTAAGTTCGATTCGAATCATGACCCAACCTATCGAACAGTCAAACGGTACTTGAAAGAATGGGTGGATAGTATCGCCTCCAATGGTAATGAGGCGGCTATTCAAGAATCCAACTGAAGGAGCGAATCAGTGATACCTACGGAACCGCTCGGGAGATGATTAAACAGGCCTCTGAATCATGAAATCTTAGTTACAGCAGCGCTGGATATGGGAGCAACGGAATCGGACTTAGGTAGTAGGATCATGCTTCAAAGTAAGGATGAATGTAATGAGTTTTTATGATTATTATGTACAATAAGAAAGATCCATGGATGTCGATTTTTGACGACCAGGGACGATGAAAATTTGGTTCCCGGTCGTTCTATCCGTCCGTCCCCGTCCGTCCCCGTCCTGACTCGGACGCACAACGCTGCCTCTGTTCTGTCCTTATACGGACGGCGCATTGCAGTCCCGTCCCCGTCTTACATAATCTCGGACGAACGGGGCGGTTGAGAACTGTTGAATGGGGATTGGCCCGGAGGCTTCCGTAGTGTTCGGTGTTGGCGGACTCGAGCATGAGGCCTGCGGCTTGCGGCCCCCATGGGCCTCGCCTGCCTCCATGCTAAGCAGGAAGCCTAGCCTCGGCGCTAGTACTCGGCTTCGGGCAGTTGGCATGGAGTTTTTCTTCTCTCTCTTTGGTATAAAACTGTACTGTTTTTCTTTCTTGTATCGATAGACAATACAGCTTCTTGTTTCTTTCCCTATTCCTCTCAACAAGAACACTGCTCGCATCGCAGCCTCCTCCACGCCTAAATGTAATTGTTCCGATCTCATCTGGAAGTCTACCAACATGTTTGTGTTTGCAATATCCTTGGAATGTGTCCACAAGATATCTGCTCCCTGAACCACGACCTCAGACACCCAACCGCCTGCATGTTATCCCCAAGAGAGCTTGATGATCTTAGATTGTGTATACTGCCCACTATTTTCTAGGGTATTAGACTTGCACAAGGACTAGGACAGTTTAGTCGTAGGAAACTATTGTTCGGACCCCACAGCAATTTTGTATCTCCATTCATATTTCCATTTGTATTCCTTCGTTATACTAGATCACTACAAATAGCATTCAGGCAGCCAATAGTTTCGTACTATAATTGTATATTGCTTCAGGCATCCAGTCACAGACTGCATGTAGATCAAGGTATCTTCAGGCAATCAGCTGCAGCATTCAGGCCCACCAATTTTTTGGAGTTCGTACATGGTACAGTCCCCTGCTTCGTATTCTAAAACTGCAGGCATTTATATCAGGCTCTAGGTATTGATATCCCTTATCGAGACGGACCAGGCTTCCAAAAACCATATCCCGGACGGGAAGTTGATTCGGGGCCCCAAATGACGCCTGGGAAGCCTGCCCAGACTTGTCAGTCAAATATCTTGACTGGTTTGGGTTATGATATGTATTCTTTTTCACTTGCCACGAGTGCAGCAATACCTCTCGCACTTGTTTGATCCGTCCCACCAATTGAGTTAGACCCTAGATATATATTACCTGCTCATGCACTACTTCTATCATTTCCTCTCATCTTCTATATGTTCAACCTCACCGTTTTCTGTGTCTGTGCATCCTTTCTTCCACAATTTAATCATCTTGAGAATCGCAATCCCTACCACCAACATATCTAACAGGGATCCAAACCACACCCAATCTCTCCCGTCCCCTCCGGGATGTGTGATTCAGCACCCACGAATCACATCTGTAGTGCAAACCGCCGCCCTGGGACGCCACACCTGGAACGCCGCACGACGGGGATGCCACACGCCGGCAATGCCACATTCCGTCCTCGGCAGTCCCCGGCAGATATCTGCGGACAATGATATTCGCTAGCAAAACGAGTTGAAATATACAAAATCCCAAATTTATGCGCACTATACAGTAAACTCTATTCATTAACGTTAGTTCACTCATCTCAAGCCCTGTAAAACACCTTAATACTTGGTGTCCGCTGGGATAGTGGATATCGGCGTCCATGCCGTCTTTTTCGAGCAAGGACAGGACGGACGGCATTGTTGCCGTCCCGTCCGTCCTAGAGAAATTTTGGATGGGACGGCTAATGTTACTGCCGGAATATGCAGCAGTGTAGGAAGAGCGCAGACAGTGGTGTAGGAAACTTTTGGTCACGGAAGGCGGTGTAAGTGAGCTGCAAGGTGGATTTGAAGTCAACGCTTAAGCACCCTAAAGCCTACTGGACTTACAGAAGAAGAGACTGTTGGAAAGTAGCTAGGTTGGTGGCAGTACGGACAGCACGGCATCGGAGAGCACGTTGATTCTAGCAGTGGGGTGAGTTTGTTTTTGTTTGTTTGTTTAGTTTTAACTCAATCATTCTGTATTCACTCTAACGGCGTATGGCAGTACATACAATAAGCACGGTAGAAGTCATAGAGTAATTTCCGAATAACCGGGGCCAGGAGTGACGCAGTATCTTTTGCGGGGCTTAGCGAATGCGCTAGCAAGGCTCAGGCTAGTAAGGTGTGGGGGGCAGAATTAGTGGGATGTACGATAAGCACATGTGGGGGCCAATGACGCTTGTCACATTCTGTATTCGTCGATGAGATATTTCAACAACGAGACGGTTCCCAGCAGATCTGAATTGTCACATGAAGGGCCCTCGCCGCGTGATTGCTGAAAGGCATTTTGAGTGTGATGTTCAATAGCAGTTTCAGAGTGGATGCAGCGTACGTCGTATCCTCAAGTCTAGTTCTATTCAGGGTTGCTCAGGGCATTTGGTTGGCTGGCCGTACCGGTGAATATCACTCGGACCCCATAGAGATTTCGTATTTCCATTCGTATGCATTCCCTTGATTTCTCAAAATCAGAACGTCGAATATTCCTTGTTCTAGTCCACTCAAGGAGGATGTTACACCACGGAGTGACTGGTTCATTCACGGTTAGCGTGAACCACGGGATGAAAACGGGTCTGGAATCCCGTCCAAAAACCGTCCCGTGCAAGTGCCAAGACGGGATTTCTCGCTGTCCGACGAAGTCACGGTATGCGGGCGGGATTGTCTACCACAAAAACGGCCGCGTTGAAAGAACGCACCAATTAAATCAAGATCTGACCAACGAGGCTAATAGAGCGTTGGTGAAATTCTCCCTACCTGCTACGTCCCTACCACCCACCCATGCCAGCTTCAGGAATATTTTTCCGATAAGGACGCTTCTTCACGTCAAATAATCGCGTGGAAGCATTCTATTACCTCGTCATGTGCAATCTTGAATTGGAGAGAGCATGGCTATGCGACGGACAGTTTTGTCGATTTGATACGAAATGACACGACTTCCCGACCAATACCGCGGATAGGATGATAGACTACGAAAACCGTCCCATTACCAACCCGTGGTTCTCACTATTTATGGTGTCACATCCTCCTTGAATGAATTGGTTTCTTCACGGAGTGTACCTAGCCTCCGTCAGTAGACTGGTTCCTTCGCGCAGTATACACACTCCATGAACGCTCTGCTTTAGTATAATATCTGGAAGGAGGTCGCCGATGCCCTCAGTTGCCCAATTGACTCATACACGTACACTCATAGACCATTACCCACTTGTCATCCACAATTCATCACTCGCTACGGCAAGTGCCACTCCAACATCTCCAAGGGGCCTCCAAACTTTTTAGGTATATAAAAGCATACGCTCTCCCTTAGATAGTTTAAATGACTTCGTCTTCACCACCAAAGGAAACACTCTGCACGGATATATGCGCACGCATGTATGTGCAGTCAGCTGGGCATATGCAGCTGAATACTGTCAGCGCAACCTCGTGCCATAAGCCTAGCGCTACTCAGATAGCTAGGAGCATAGCGCTGAGGGAAATACAAACAGTAGTTTGACCGATTAAAATACTGAGGAAGGCCAGAGAATAAGTCCACTGGGGAGGAGAATAATGTGCAGGATGTTGAGAGTAATAAGAAGAATAAGAAGCTGAACTGTCTATCGATCCAAAGAGAGAGAATGGCAGGCTTATTCAATTTATTTAGAAGGCCTTGGGCTCCGGTGTGATACTCGGCTTCGCCGAGTTTGGCATTCTGGTCAGATAGATGTATGCCTCTCTTTCTCTCTTTTTGTTCTTTAGACAATCACTTTTGTACGATAGTCAATTCAATCTCTCCATTCGTATTCGATTGATCTCAACACTTCGACATTGAGGGATTTAGCTGACCGTAGGGATCTTGATGGTGTATTGAGGAATTATTATATTGGTCGAGCGTAATTTGCACTTTTGGCCTAACAAAGCGATTTTCCGCAAGGGACAGCTATTCACTATTCAAGGGTACCAAACAGTTCCCAATTCCTTAATAACATAACCTAGATAAATGCAGCTAATCAGTTGTTGACTCAGCATTTAGCCGGAAACCTATAACATTCTAGACAACGATCGAAGCTAATCGGAAGGATGGGAAAGTGGTTGCCGATATGTTGGGACATCTGTGTTGACTCATTCACGAATTGCCATTCGGCACTGGTTGACTCGGGATTTAGCTCGAAGGGCCTACAAGCAACTGGAATGTCCTGGAAGGCCATTGATGATACTGGAAAGGTGTGAAGTGTGATTGCTAGTTATCGAAGATACTGGAATGTGCTAGAGAGTGATTTCTAATGTTCTGACTAATCTGAGTCGGTCACGAACTATCACTCACCGGCGGCTGCGCCACTCCTGTTACCAGTGTAAAGCGAACGAAGTCTATTCTACTATCTCAGGAAATGCTCTGTCTTTATATACATGAGGGCCTGGAACAGCATGGAAGGGAAGCTCATGATTGTAAATACCAGTGGCAGTGGCGAGTGAAAACTCGTGGATGAGTCTACGACTGTGAGTCCGTAGCCGGTGAGTCTATTCGGCGATCTCAGTACAGGCGACTTCCTTACAGATCATATAGTAATAACTCCACCTCGTGCATGTAAAGGCGTGGGTTTTCCCTTAGATAGCTCTTCTGCTCTTCGAGGGCAATCACTTCTGTACGATATACAATTGCACTCTCCTTGTGTAAAGTTATTGCTCTCATCAGCACTTGCTCCACTAATTTGTGGCATAAATAGATCTCAGCCTTCTTATGGTGCATACTGGGCTGATACTGATACGGGCTGATGGTATTCAGCCGTCTCAATACCTAGATAAGTACGTACATAGTCGTACATGGAATACTGTCTCTATATGATCTTATGACTTGTGTTGCAGGAAGCTCTAAGGTTCAGTGCACGGTCGTGACTGTCTCTTTAGACTTCACACCATGACTGTCCTTTTAGACTTCACACGATGCTCCCCCTCATGCTCTTCATACTTAGGACACACCTTTGTCCGTCTCACTTGTACCTACAATCAACGCACTCATTCACATCAGCATGTTATGAGCCCGGCGGTCGCTACTCACTAACAATCACTTACTTTTTTTCTTCGAAGAACCTCGTCGATCACGAGAGACCTCCGAAGCCTCGAAAACACCACCCTCCCGCACAATGCCTACTGAGACCTTCAAGACCGATTACGGCAACATCCCTAAGTTTACCGAGAACAACTACCCGATGTGGAGAGAGAAAGTGAGGCGAGTAATCATGGAAGCAGATACTTACGAGATCATGACAGGAGAAGAGCCTGAGCTAGAATGTAATACCGGGGAGGGCGGTACCGAACTGCTAAACCGGCAAAAACGTCGAAACGACGCCCAAGCCATCATCTACATGGGATACTCCGACGAGATCCTCCCTCACATCATAAACACCGTGGATCCTGCAGAGATGTGGGATATCCTCCACGATCGATTCGATAGCACACTCTCCAATCATTGTCGAATGTAGATCCTATGCAAATTCCATGCCTGCCGCCCAGCGAAAGACGAGAAGCTGAATACCTACTTCACTCGCCTAATCGACTACCGCAATCAGCTGAGCGGATCTGCCGAAGAGATCTCTGCAGGCAGCTTTGTAACTCATTTGTTGACACACATACCGAAGGAGTTTGCCACAACGATCAACATCTTCGAGCGACAAGCCCCGCCCCCCACGTCACAACACATCACGGGTGCCTTTCGATAGAACGAACAGAAGGTGGCCCTCGTGACCGAAATCGCGGGCGCTTCGACTGGTGCCGCCCTATATTCTCGACACTGAGATTATCGTGGTCGTAGGCGTGGTGAGAGATTTGGACGACAAAATACGTACCGGTGCACTTACTGCAAGATGCACAATCACACCACTGAAGCATGCGGCAAGCGGAAACGCGTTCTGAGCGGAAACGGCAATTCTGACGGAAGTGACAGTGCTGTAGGAGACAACGCTGGAGGAAGCGAGAAAGCGTGCTATATTGGGGGATCCCAGGCCATACCTGACCCGATTGCATTCACTACAAACGAGCGAAGGAAACACGAAACACAGTTTGCACAGGCACAGCATGTTGACACAAGAAGATGATGGAGAAGAAGAGAAGATGATGAATTGTCTGTCGATCCAAAGAGAGGAAAAACTATAGACTTATATACGAAAGAGAGAGAAGGAAAACTCCATGCCGACTGGCAAAGCCGGAGCCCAATGCCGAGTACCAGTGCCGAGCCCTCCTCCTCAGCATGGGGGCAGGCGAGGAAGATGGGGGCAGGCGAGGCTGGTGGGGGCAAACGAGGCTGGTGGGGGCAAGCGAGGCCAATGGGGACCGTAAGCCACCGGCCTCATGCCCGAGCCCGCCAGCACCGAACACTAGGGAAGCCACCGGGCCAAATCCCTAGTCAACACAGCATCAATCGCAACTGCCGGAGATTGAGATATCATCTGACTATCCGGTCATGTTCTCACCGCCTCCTCCGCCCAAACGACTTGGGTCATCGATTCCGGGGCCTCTCACAATATGTGCAACAATCGCAGCTCGTTCAAGTCATTCAGGATACTACACCGACCTATGCTCATTGAACTCGGCGATGATAACATGGTAAGTGTAACTCATCATGGACTTGTTGATGCTACTCAGGGCTGCGAGATTGATGCTCTTTACACACCTACATTCCGTCTTTTACTCTTCTCCGTTAATCAACTTGACTCCGCCAGATCTACAGCCACTTTTGGCGGTGGCAAATGCTCCATATCATCGCCACAATCACCTATCACAATCACCAGTCATCGTGTCAATGATCTCTACTTCATATCTGCCAATGTCGCAAGCGCACACACAGCATCAACGTTGGATGGATTTCGAAGCACACCTCCGATCACAGTTCCAAGCACGCCTTCGAGCACAGATTCAAGCACAATTTCAAGTCAATCTTTGAGCACACTCGCTGTACCCACAATCTCCAAGTCGACTTGGAGGATGAGAACACGAAGCACACTCTCCACTTAATCAACAAGTCTATCTCCGACCACACCTCTGTCCGCACCTCTGAACATACCACTAAGTACACCTGCCATCTCACCTCCGAATGCACCTCGGAGTGCACCTATATCTACCTCTACAAGCCCACCGATCGCCGCGACGGAGTCATAGCCCACTCGAACGGCTCTCACCATCTCACAGATAAGACTATGGCATCGCCGCTTTGCTCACAAGCACCCTACCTCCGTGTGATCTCCCATCCCTGAATATGCGAATGATGATTCGATGTGTACCGTATGCATCCAGGCCAAGCACAAGCAAAAGTTCATTCGAGTCAAGGTCAAGCACACTACAAAGCCCTTTGAGCTGGTACACTCAGATGTATGCGGTCCATTCTCTACTCCCACCTTCGGCAGCAACAAGCATTTCTTACCATTCGTTGACCACTATACCCGCTCCACATTCGTATGGATGCTCTCAGATAAGAAGTCGGAAACTTGCACCGCCACCTACAAGGCCTTTCAGACCCGAGATGATGCTATGTGCCAGTGCTACTAGATCAAACGATTCCGATACGATAATGGCCGAGGAGAGTACTATAACAAGACTTTCCGCTCGGTGCTTGCTTCCAGTGGTACAACATACGAACCATGCCCTCCATACTCTCACCATAAGAACGGTATCGCGGAGAGGATGATCACGACGATCACTGACAAGGCTTGAGCTATGATGATTGACTCCTAGGCACCTGTTCAGTTTTGGGGAGAAGCCGTCAACACTGTGGTCTACCTCTATAAGCGATCTCCAAACGAAGGCCTGATCAGAGACCGCTGGAAAGCTTTCCGCAGCCACCTTGGCACCGGACGAGTGGAGGTCTACGATGCAGAGCTGTGGGCAATCGGACTCGCACTCCGGGAGTCAGTAGAGAAAAAGGACTGACTGCAGACACACTGGCATCCCCGGGAATGAGGCAGCAGATCGCCAAGCGAATCTAGCGCGAGAGGGCCGCAGGGCAGGCACAGTAAGAGAACAAGTGTACACCTCGGCGGCGAACAGGACCAGACGAATCTCAGAAGCAAAGACGGCGGCGAAGGCTGAATGAGAGGCTGACAAATGCAACAAACACCACGGCTACAGGCTGAAGGGCAAAGCTGGGAGCAAGAGACCCATCCCAAAGAATAGCGTGAAGACACTGGCAGCGAGATTCTGCCGACCGAAGTCCGGACACGCGCCAGTGGCCACGTACGTAAAACGGTTCGGACACCGAGACGACGATACATGCTGGTGGTGCGGCGGCGGAGGCAGGCGGGCGGCCAAGACGCGGGAACATCTCTTCCGCCACTGCATCCGATGGGAAGACCGGCAGAAGACGCTCTGGAAAGAGGTGCGGAAGGCAACGGGATGGAGAGCGGGCAGATGCCGTCACATGCAAGTCTCTGAGGTGCTCTCCATGGAGATGTGCGACAAGGCGGTGATGGACTTCCTGGCGGCCACTGACGTCGGGAAGTTCCCACCCAACCGGATGGAGTAAGAGCCGGCGAGCAACGGGCGGAGGAGTAAGCAATAATTCCCCCAGTCCAGACGATCCCGGTCCGCGGTAGGGCTCAGTCCAGTCCGGTCTAATGGACTGGACTGATCCACAGACTGGCAGTCTTGGACAGGAGGGGCTTGGTCTGGACCGATCCATTTACGCATATAATTTTGACATTACTTTTTAGCCAAGTACTACCGAAAACATGACTCATCCTCACTTTTTATCTCCACTCACCCGAATACTCACTCTGATCGAAATTATACCACTTCTGTCTGTATATTCGGCTTCATTGAGATATATTTTCCCCATTAAAAGACTAATAACCGGGAAAGTATACCCTAACCCTGGACACCGTGAGGGATCAGTCCGGACCAAGCCCAGTCCAGTCTGTCAGCATCTGGGATCGGTCCGATCCCAGTCCAAAAATTTCTTGGACTGGACCTGGACTGGACTGGACGGTTCCGGTCTGGACTGATCCATTGCTGGACTGGTGGAATCATTGGGAGTAAGAGCCGGCGGGCTCTCCTTGATTTCATCCCTTTTTCCTTTGTATGTTATCGACCGCTTTTAGATGCATGCTTTCTTTTGTCAGACGGGGACGACGGGTAGCAGGAGTGGAGCTCCGCCATCTAGCCGGCTCGCCCGGAGGCGGAGGGGATTAAGGGGCTGTCATACTCTAAGTAGAGTGAATACGGTATGATTAAAACAAAACAAAAATAACAAAACAAAAAAAAGAGCGGATCGCATTCGTTTCGAGCACCACAGTTGGAGTTGATAGTTTTGGACTGCCATAAGATACAGAATACATTCAGGAACTTCATACTGGAGATGGACTTCTCCGCGTGCAAGACACTAGAGACGGAGATGGACATCTCGGAGCACAGAACACTGCAATTGGAATGGGTGGAGATGGACTTCTCCATGGCCATTTCAAGGACATCAGTGGAACAAGTGAAGGCCACAGAGGTAGCGACCACGGCCACACTGCTGATGTCATAGATGTCCATCGCCATCTGTGCAACGACCATACTCGTCGAAGTCTCCCTGCATGCACATGTTCAAGATTATATCCTCCTGACGAGAGGGATACAATCATTCTCGCACACAGTCGTGATAATAGCACGCGCGAGCCACCGGCATCGAGACAATACATCGAAGACAGCCGACATCTCCGCCGCTAGAATCACACTACCGGCAGGCAAGCCACGGCCAAGAAGTCAGCTCAAGGGCCACCACCATCGATCACGAGTCGCGTCACAGGTAGTCAAGGCAAGGCCTCTGCAGAATCGTTGAAGGCATCAGCGCTAGCATCAACCACTATCAATGGGGACCCATTGAGTTATGCAGAAGCTATGGGAAGCCCACTTCGAGATTACTGGAAGCGAGCCATTGGTGAAGAATGCCCTTCCATCCTCTTAAACAACACCTTCACTACAGTCTGTTGGAATATGGAAGGGGAGAACCGCGGGAATAGACTTAAGATCCAGAGACTGGAAAGCAGGAGAAAGAGTCGAGATATATACAAGGTAGTTCGGTGCCTTATGCCCTACTGGCTGTGTGCCTTGACATCAGCTCAGCTGAAGCTCAGCTCGGTCACGTTCATGCAACACAGTCAACTCCAAAGAAGCAAGGCAATTGCATGTGAAGCTGGTTGGCTACAGATGGGTCTTCAAGACTAAGAGAAACCCCGATGGGTCTAAACGTTACAAGGCAGACTTAGTCATCAAAGCCTATGAGCAGACTGATTTCGGTGAGACATATGCTCCGGTGGGAAAGCTAACTACCATTCGATATCTCATCTCTCTAGTCGGGAGATGTGGATGGAACATCGACCACTTAGACGTAACCACCGCGTTTCTCAAGCCTGATGTTGATGACGATGATATCTATCTGGTACTCCCCGAAGGCTGGCCAGAAGGCCACGAAGACAAGGCCACGTACGCACCGCGGATCATTGTGAGACTCAGATATGCGTTCTATGGTCTCAATCAAGCGCCGCGGCTCTGGCACAACGATATCAACACCTTCCTCCTCTTCCTCGGATTCAACCTCTTGCCAACTTAGACAAGACCCAACTAATCATCTATTGGGCGGATTTCAAGTGAGGTCATCACGCGGCGTTGGGTTAGGGTTGAGCGGCGGAGCCGCATTGACTTTACTTGTGTACGTGTCAAATAGATGAATAGACAAGTCAATATACGCATCACCAATTTTGGAGCTGCACCATAAGTTGATGTGCGCACCCCTCTGTGCCACGATTGGTGCAAATTAATTGTAAACATCACAAGAACGATCACTGTCCTCCATGATCTGTTCAGACTGTTCACACAGAGGGAGACTGATTTCGAAATATAATATAGATCCTATTGAATTCCGGTGATACAGATACCATAGTCTGGAGTCATGATAACGAAGCGATGACAATGAGGTGTAGGTTCGGGGCCTCGATCCCCAACTGGTCGTCAAAGGTGTTATCGTTATTGCCCTAGTCCTAATAGTCTTCGTCTTCATTTTCAGAGTCCGAATCCGAACTCGCGTTAGACGAATCGGACCACGTTCCAGAAACAAGGTGACGCATAAGGATGAAACCCTCACCCACCATCTTTGGGATCGTAACCTGCATCCACCGATTGTAGACGTTATGTAAAATCGATGGTAATTTTGAACATAGGCCGATGGACAATGTAGGTACGGGTTTGAGTGCGGTCATCACGTGGGTTGGTTTAGGGTTGAGCGCGGCGGAGCCGCATGCACTTTAGTTCTTGTGTACGTGTCAATTAGACTTAGCGAGAGAGTCAGTGAGTTTAGGT
>Ga0307512_10003705_pt1 | contig 17359 bp, 18 predicted proteins | sample 14_EM_MG_FD_200267 | JGI IMG/M metagenome (GOLD analysis project Ga0307512, IMG submission 200267) | Populus trichocarpa ectomycorrhiza microbial communities from riparian zone in the Pacific Northwest, United States - 14_EM | ecosystem: Host-associated > Plants > Roots > Unclassified | place...
TACCCCATCAAAAATCGACGATTTTTTAAGCGAACCATCACTTTAAGGCCACAAATATTGATTAGAGAGTATAGTGTTTGGTATGTGAAATATGCAGCTTTGCACGGCGCATCTTTTGGCCGTCTCCAATTTTCGATATCTTTAAATCTCAGCAAGCGGCAGCCCAAAAACCTCGTTTTTGCGCCAAAAATGACAATAATCTCAAAGCCGCGTGCTGAGTTTTAAAAATATCACAAATCGGAGACCACCAAAAGATGTGCCGTCTGCAGCTGCATATTTCAAGTACCAAACACTAAATTATCGGATGAATATTCGTGGACTTAGTTGAGGGAACCGTTTTGTACAAACCCGGACCGAACCGGCCAGGTCCGGGTTTTCATGGAACCACTATAATAGAAACGGTCCGAAAACGGAACCGTTGCTAACACTAGTTGTACTGTGGATGACCGATTTCTCCGAATTCATTAATGATGCAGGATGACAATACTGATCAGGAGATCACTAATAATGAAAGTGAGGACACAGGAGAGTCCACCTGATCATCCGACTTGTCGAAGACGGTTTTCATTACCAACATACGGTCATACTTGTTGGCCAACTGTGCTGGGACAAGTCATCATGAACTATAATGGTTCCACTGCCACTGAAATGGCGCAATGCTATTACTGTAGTTGCGCATATTCTGCTCCCAAACTCCTGAACACCACCTTGGTCAACGGCACCACTTCATCGCACATGCCAAAAGTCAACCCTCCTCAACATATTTTTTGACTTTGACTGTGCACCATCTGCCCAGGTACTGACTCTATGCAGGTCCAGTCGGGACCAAAATGTTCCACAATGCATGACCAGTGGGGATCAGAAAGTTGCAAAATTCCAAATCGCTACATTTGAGGTAGCGAAAAGGGTCATGGAGGCAATTCTATTGAAGAAGACTCATTGGCCAATATTATCTGATTACATGTACTCGAGGGTTGATGAGGCTCGGAAACTAGTAATTGAAGCTCAGTATTGTCAGCGGGCATTACCAGGTGCTCCTGCAGGTACCCCATCTGGGTGTCAAATGCCCGGTGGTCCATCTCTCAAAATCGATGCACTAACATGAGAAGCTGTAAGTCTTGGATTCTGTTTAATGCTCCTCAATCAGATTTACCCTATTGCCTATGCCCCAAAATATGCATAGTGAAACTGAAGATCACTACCATGTGAGGACAGTTGGTGGATGGGGCACATCTAACTATGTTACGGAGTTACCGGTTTGATTTCCGCTCTCAGACTGAACTTCAGATCCAGGTTATGCAGCTCCTGTTTAACGTTGCTTATCTCTCTAGGGTCATGGATGATAAGAAATCATGGTTCACCTGACCAGAAGTGCTTGATCTAATTTATGATCAATTTGTCTTCACCACAAATATCTTGGGGCACCTGCATACTACATCCCAGTATTTCCAACCTCTCGCTCTGCAGACTTTCGTGCTGGCAGTCGCAGCTATTCATTGTGCGCTGTCCGAAGATCCCAGTGGAAACAAGGCCACGGGCATGATTTCTCAAGATGAACATCGAGGTACATTTTACCCATCCCCTGCGATTAATGTTACTCTTGAAGCCACTGCAACTGTCAGTCACACATTAGTAGGCTGCTTCATACCCACCCCCTGTGGCACAACTCTGCTAGAAAAGACACTGTTCAATTCCTGTGGGCGCTCCTCAGACTAGATTGACAAGCTTCGATTTCAGTCAGCAGTCAATTCCTCCGTGCCCTGTTGCCTCGGATGAGAACTGCGGAAATCCCACCAGGGCATGTCAGTATGGATTGTCGCTCTTGTATTGCATTCCATACTCCTTACCCCCTCCCCCCCTTTTCGGCACTCCTCAGCTGGGATATCACTCATCAATCCCCATCTGAGCACCTCTGCCAGGATTGGTGCACCTCTGTTTCATGCGACACTCCTGACCCCCCCCCCCCTTTTGGTGCTCCTCCAATACTATGGGAGCTTCTCAATCACCGTTGGCACTCCGCAGCCTAGATCAGGCGCTGTTCATTTCCATTCCATGCTACCCCAACACCTTCCGTGTACTCCTCTGTTCCGCTCAGTACTTCGCATCTGGCACTCCTCTGTTCCTGGTTGTTCCTCTCCATTTTCATCCAACCATATCGTATTACCTGTCAAACCCCCATGTTGATTCGCAGTGAGCCAAAATCTCAATGCACTTGTGGTAGATTGAACAAATTGAGCCAAAGAACTTTCGAATTCGATTTCATCCACTTGTCAGTTACGCATAATCGGTAAATTCAAGGTGTGCCTGCTGCTTCCATGAGAGCTTGACGAATTGTGTGTTCCTGCTTTCGTCAGCCCGGATGCGATGGGAGAAGTAATGGATAACATTGACACCAAGTTGGATTGATATCATTCAATTGCTTAGTCGGGTTATCATTCCAGTGTAGCTGCATTCGTTCTGGAATCACTTGCCCTTTTGTTTGGTTCCTTAAAGTAGTGAGGCAATAAATACAATGTTGAAGAAGATGACAGCTAGTATGATTCAGAAGTGATAATGAACAATAATTCATGTATGATATTTGCCTTTGAGGGATAATGAATGCTTGTGTACATGCAGACAGTCTCAGATAACACCTGCATTCCCCCGAATGATTATCCATCAGAACCCAGGCATCTCTCAGACTTGGTTTGTGATTCCAGTGTGAGTTCTGCGACACTCCCAGGTGCACCCAACGTTCTCTCCAGCACTCCGACGTGCTCCCAAACATTTGACAATCACTCCTATTGTAGTCCTGTCCCAGTCATCAGATATCCCAGTTACTCCAACGGCTAGCCACAATGCCCACTTAGTGTCCCATACTCTCCTGAAATTGACTCTTCTAAGTTTACACTCCGCATCTTCTCAGACACTCGTGGTGGCTCCCAGTGACCAATATCCATCTTCTTGATGCCTTTCACCATCCTGAAGTTAACAGCTAAAAAATCTGACTTCGCTATGACTACGTATTTATATATTCTGGTTATGCCAGATCTAATGTCACACAGCATGATATAAGCAAAGGACTGAATTGGACAACTCGAGATAGTGTTCATTTGCATGATACATCTCAGGGCTATATACACAGGACATTCCAACCGGCAAGTGCTCATATTGATGACTTCAAGCCAGAGAGAAAATTACCAGAGTCAAGCCCAATGCTTCTGCATGAATAAAGACAGCTTAATCATATCCTATGCAGCTAACTGTCTCTATATACCACAAAGCTTATAACAACAGGTACTATTTGAAGCTCATAATTCATTTGCTAGCAGCTGCTTTGAATATTCATAGCACAGTATTGGCTGTAAGTAGGTATTGTATAAGCCATTAAGGTGCCAAACTGTGAAATTGAACATCAGAGGTTGTCTCGCATACCAAAAAGTAAAATCAATATGATTTAAAGAATATAGTCTATTGCTACCTCGAGCAGTTGAAAGTGAACACTATCAATATCTTGACATATACTGTATTGCCACACTGCCAACCAGCAATATGAGGGATATATATATAAGTTTCATCAATATCTGGACAAAGTAAGTAGTCTGGATGTCAACTACAGTAAAGGAGGTAATCATACAGCAGATTCACTCAGATCTTCGTTGTAGTCCATTGTGGTCACTCTGAAATGTTGGGGTAATTTACTAGCAATAGGGATGTTTAGTTTACCTTTGACTTTCTGAAATATTTTGATAAGATTTGACAAACTAAAGTGCTAATATATATAGTATTCCACCCCTGGACTGACTGGCTAGCAGAGAAGGCCAATAGTATTGTAGAATGGTATGTTTGAATATTTGTAGCCAGCAACAAGAATATCTTTTTGAAGCGGCTACTGCTTGTATAATTGTATTATTTTGCCAGAAAATACATGGCTAAAGAACATACTTAATTCAAAGCTAATCAATTATACAATCTTTCAATGCCATAAGATGATATAACCACACTGGTAACATCATATAAAGGTGCCACAGAATTACCTGATGGCTAGTAGGAAGTCAGTTATATCATCTTGAGGGCTGGTATTCTCACTGAGCAGCAGGACAAACTATTGTCCACTCACAACACCAAGATAATGCAAACAAATATACATTAACATCTGCACAGCATCCAGTGTGGTGACACATTACAGTAAATGCCTGGAATGTACCACTTGATTATAGTATAGTGGATGAAAATGGAGATTAGAGTATCCATAAACTGAGTGCTAAAGGTGAAATTCACCAGGCCACATGCCCTAGACAAACAAGGGGAGTAGATCAACTAATTTGAAGATCGGGATATGCTCAATCAACTGGATTCCCACAATTTCTTCTGAATGTATCCACCCAAGTGTTGCACGATGGATGATCCTTGACTGCAGGTACCACCACCGTGATTTAACTAATTAAGAGTGGCAACATCAGCAAAAAACATTTCCGTCCGGGCGGAATGGCTATGTCAGAGTGGACGCGCTCCATCAGAGCTGTCAGAGACACCCCGGTGTCGGATTACTCCACGCCCGGCATCAAGACCACGCTTCGCGTCACATATCGCCCTCGGATCGCCGTTTCACCGTTTCTTCTCGCTCTGTCGGTCTCCTATTTTAAACAAACACTCTGGCATTGTGGCCAACTGTGACCATACGTCAGAATGGGTTCATTGGGTACTCGCTTGCATCGGGATTACATTGCAATGGGTGATGCTGGGAAAATCTCTCCTCGGGTTCTTTCTACATTAAGCTCGAGGAGCGTAGGAAGGTGAGAAGATATGATACTACCCGGCCGTGAGGATCCACGCAATTGCGTGGATCTCGGACAGAGCGAGTGAGACCAGATGTTCGGAAAGATAGAGTGTGAATTTTCATTGTATGATTAGAGGAGATGGAAATGAGATGATGTCTATCTACTCCGGGGTCTGCCGAATATATACTCCCGGTCACTCTGTCCACCTCCGTTACCCCTGGATCTCCGTACAACGGCCGTCGCTCCTTGAAGATGTACTTGATCGAGCATGTTTGAGATGCACTTGGAGACAGAGATCGAATGAACTCAGAGATGCACTTGGAGGCTGAAATCGAGTGAACTCAGAAGATGCATTTGGAGGCCGTGATCGATCGAGTTTGGAGATGCACTCTGAGGCTGTGACCGAGCGAGTTTGGAGATGCACTTGCAGGCTATGATAGAGCGAGATTGGAGGAGTACTTGGAGGCGGTCGATTTGGAGGGAGGCACGACGGCAGCTGAGATTCTATTCATTGGTGAACTTGTTATTGGATGAGAAACTGGCTGGGAGCGGGACACTGTCGATCTTGGGATGATGCTGTACTTGGTGTATCCTGTACTCTGTGTTAACTCATCATTATGGCATGGAGAGATAGAGAGGGATGACTTAAATTCGTGTTCTTAGGTGATGGTAGAGTTGAGCACAAGAAAGTGAGAGATCGGGGGAAATTATCATGGGAAACTGGGACTTAGAGAATTTCGTGTGAGAGTCAATTGACCATCCCCGATACGGCAGGTACGAGTCCCGATCTGGCGTGAACTAACACCGATACGAGGTCTTCCCAACCCAATCAGGCAAGTTGTACCCCTGGTTTCTCATATCCGCTCGTATCCTCCATATCATTCTCATTCTCATCCCCCATCACCCTCTTTCTCGTCCACAACTCAACCATCAGCGCAGAACACAAAGTTTAGTCATCCCTCTCTATCTCTCCATGACATGATCATGAGTTGACACCGAGTACAGCATACACCGAGTACAGCATCCACCGAAGATTGTTTGTCTTCCCTTCATTTCCATGAGTACGAGTTGACGTCTAAATGTAGCTTCACCTTCCGGCGTACCTCCCTGCACGATCGACCGCCATCCGCCTGCTATCCATGAGAGGTCAAAGGTAATGTCACTTTGTCACATTCCCACGGTTGCAAGTTAACTAACTGATGAATAGAGTCTCAGCACCGGGCCCGCCGTCCATCGACCGCCTCCAAGTACTCGTCCAATCTCACTTCATCGCGGCCTCCAAGTGCATCTCCAAACTCGGTCGATCACAGCCTCCAAGTGCATCTCCAAACTGTCTCAATCACAGCCACCAAGTGTATCTCCAAACTCGCTCGATTACGGCCTCCAAGTTCGCACGATCACGGCCTCCAAATGCATCTCTGAGTTCACTCGATCCTGGCCTCCAAGTGCATCTCTGAGTTCACTCGATCTCGGCCTCCAAGTGCATATCTCAACTCGCTTGATCACGGCCTCCAAGTACATCATTAATGAGCGACGGCGGGTGTACGGAGATTCAGGGGTAACGGATGTGTAGATAGGTAGCTATATAGATACAGAGATACATAGATGAGAATACAAACTGAATGCATAAGTTTTGAAAATCGTTGAACGATAAGTTGTAGCTATAAATTCCAGGCGCACCAGCAGCATTCCCAAAGAAGCGGCAGCTGGAGAAAGACATAAACATCGCCAGGCGTTAAACATCGCCAGGCGTTGTGTAAACGGCTTTACCCTAACTGCAGCCCCTGCGAAGAGTGTAACACACGTGTTGTTCTGATGGTGCTTATACTTCATCACACAGTAAAGGAGGTATGTGTGCAATGCGACCCCTTGCCTCAGCGACGGGTAGCGATTAGTTCTCCATCAGAGGGTACGATGTTCCGACAAAGCCGTCAGAGCCGTCTGGAACACCCGGGTGTTTCTGACGGAAACTAGGGTCGTTGCTGATGAATGCACTCTAGATGTGAATACCATCTGAGGATGGAGAACTGGTAGGAATGGCATCTAACAGTTCAACATGAAACACATGGATTAGACACATATTCAAAATATATAGAAGCTACTTGCAAATCCTAACAGGCAGAGGAAGTCAGTAGGTACAAGCAGACACTCTAGGACTAGACAACATTGGCCTTTGTAAAAATCTCATGCAAAAATTGCTTCCTAATACCAAAGAACACACTGTGAACAGCTGAGAGCATAGAATCAATGGTAACATGTGATATGCATAGAGAAGTAAACAGGTTGTCATTGTATGCAGAGTGGCTATTGGTGGAAGGTGGATATAAGGTGTACATTGTTGCTGCTTAAGGTATGGATAGGGCAGTACAGCTGTATATAGTCAAAGCAATTTATTTAGTAAATATGATACATATCAAGCAACTTTTACAATATCCTATCTTAACAAGAACAAAATCTAATGGTCCCTTCACAGAGGATGTTCGCCATTGATAAATATTGATCTGTGTTTACATAATGAACAAAATGTACTATACTATGGATGTTATAGACATATCTGCTAGGGGCTCTAGTCAACAATACTGGTACTTGAAAAGTTTTCCAAATACTTCTGGCTTCTTCTAGAGCTAAGTAAGGTGCTTTGAATTGCTCCCAGAACAATCCCGCACCATACTGAATGTTGTACAAGTTTTTCATTTTTGTTCTATTGATACTGTGTTCACTCTACATAGCGTATGACCAATGTTGAACAAGTTGCAGGGATATACATAATGGAACAACAAATTCATTAATTGTAGCATAAAATTTTATAGAAGTAGAGATCTCTGTTAAGATCTCCTGGAGCACTGAGATATCAATTCTGTATTCTCCCAATGATTCCTCGATTCCCAAAACAATATCAGATTTGATTTTGTAGATAGGTTTCGTTTTGATATCCATATTTTACAAACTGGAATGATTTAGTACATACTATAGCATGCATTCTCATTTTGATAAATATATAAGTAGATACATGGTCAATAAGACTATAGATAGTACTCAAGTGTAGTATGGGATATAAACAGATATGGCAGTTCAGTGTGAAGATGCGTATCTCACAAGATAGATATTGAGTCAAGTTGTAGGCCGATCACATTTGCCAGTAGCCGGCTCATGAAAAGGCCAACTTTCACATGTGCTGCACCTTCTGACTTATTACGAACACAGCCACCCACTTACACCCCCCCTCTAGAATATTATGAATTGAATAATAACTAGTAGAAGCTTCTATTTGTAAATCCTTGTGGCAGTGTAACAAGTTCTGTGGTGCTGAGTTGAATATAAATAGCAGTACTTTGGAGATTGTGAGAGTACCATCCTCCAGCCCAGCAGCAATCACCTTCCCTCTTCCCACCTACCACACTACAACAACCATAAGCATTGAATCTCTCAAACCTTGGGATTGTACTATCAACTATCTACTCCCACCACTTATTCTCTCATCTTGACCATCCTCACCACAAAATGTTAAAAATTCAAGTGCCAAGAGTTGTGTCATGGAGAATCACTCTGGTCTGATGCGCACCTCATCCCCACCACTACCACCACCTACAGTGGTACAGCACCAACCTGGTATTATACCTACTGTGTCTTCACCAACTACTGGACCTCCACCAGCAATGCTCAATCTTGACAATAATTATAGCTTCTCAGATAAAGCATGTATTGATGCAGCAGGGTCTATCACAGTTGATCACTCAGCCAAGCGTGGTAAGAAATCACTCTAAAGATGGATTCAGCATTTATCAGATCTTCCTGAGCATCCTGCATTCGACCTGTTACAACCTATTGTCCCTGCTTCCAAAGCATTGAACTGATTGCCCTTCCCATTCTCTGAGCTGGATGCCATTACTCTATCTCAAATTATCCACCTCTTTCTTACCAACTCCATTATGGGACAGCACACAGCCAGCACCAATTCCTATGTCCAACAGCTGCTTCCCGGGCCAGAGAAGAAGTAGCAGCATTCCTGGCAGCCAGTTACTGCTCAGGGGCTTTATCTCTGGCTGGCAATGCAAAATCATTAGGTTTCTACTGGAGTTTCTCCTGAGAGGTACTGGATGAAGTATAGAGTTAACACTCCCCAGGATAGATTATGACCAGCTGCCTACCGTTGCAATACTGGCTTTCTGGCGATCCACCGCTTCTTCCATATTTCAACATTCAATTCCCCAACTGAAACTCCTCAAGGCTTGCTTTGTTGGCATTCAATGGTGCATATTCTACTTTAGCAGCTGGAGATTTTCTTGCAGCAGTACTGAGTACCTGGTGGCAATGTTTGTATTGATGAAGCCATGATTGTATTCACAGGCAGGCCTATTCACACTAGAAAGGTGTCAAACCGGCCAATTATTCAAGAATATTAGTTTCTCTGCCTAGCAGAGGAGGGCTAAGTTTGGGAGTTCTACGCATCATCAAATGCAGCAGGATGGGATCCTGTTGATGTAGAATCCTATCTGGTATAGGGACCAGATACTGCAAACATGGTTCATTACTATATGAGATGCTTACTCAACAGGCATCAAATGCTCTCATTGAATGTATACATGGACAACTCATTTTCAACACAACCACTACTGGCAGTGGTGTTAGCAACGCGTCCGGGTAACCCGCCAGCGGTAGGGGTTCAGACCGCAAACACGGTTCGGTTAGATTTCAGCACCGTCCAACAACCTGACCTGCTGCATCTTGGCAGGCCAAACCCAGACCCATATCCGGCAACCCGCGGGTTTGGCCGGGCTTAGCTAGCCATTTCGGTTCCAATCTCCGGTTCTGTGTTTCGGGTTTTTCTATTTATGGTCGCATTTAGATATCCTACTGCTAATGGCTAAATATCAACTTTGGTAAGCCATTGTTCATTTCAGATGTATCGGACGCCTTTATAGCCAAAAACAAGAGAGACACCCTCCCTGCCCCATCCTGAACATGATAGTCAACAGCACGTCGATGATTATTGGTCTTGCATCATGGGTAATCTAGGTGGCGGTCGGATGCAGACTATCATCAATGAGGGATTGGCTGCATCAAAAAGCAAATAAGAAAGTGACACGCTCCCTGCCCCATTCTGAAAATGAGCGTCAATGGAGCGTCAATGATTTTTAGTCTTGTAAGTCAGGTAATTGAAGAGTGATTTGGTCTTAGTTATGCATAAGCGTAGTATTGGCCGCCTTTTTAGGCCAAAGAGGAAGCAATATGCACCCTGCCCAATCTTGAAAATGAGCGTCAACATAGCGTCAACATGTTTTGGCATCGCATGACGGTTAATCAAAGCACGAGATGGCCTCTAATGTCAATATTCAGAGTTCTGACCAGTATTATCCCCTGGATCGTAACTTTGGCATTCCCGGCCCGTTTGGGCATGGCAACCGACTCCCCACCTGCAATATTTAGCAATGCAACCACAACTCTGTGGGGGTGGCCTGGGAGCATTATAAACTTACTTTCTTATGTCTTGAGAGCATTTTGGCAAAAATTGAGGACTGTACAGGAATGGGGTGCCAGTAAAAAGGGCTATTTTGTTGGGAGGGTTATCTCAAGATCAGCTCCCCAAAAACTCGAAAATGTCACTGCACAGCCCAGATGGACAACTCTGCCCATAACACCCCAAAATATCCTTCAAGAATGGTGCTCAGGACATGCTCTGAAGTCCCAATATCATTGCACACAAGGAATTCCATCTGAAATGTGCCCAAGAGTTGAGGCTCAGAGGAGGGATACCAATACCCATTGCACAGCTCTGATAGTGAACAAGGCTAAAACCCACTTTGCCAAACATCAAAGAGGGCATATCTTTACCCCTCAGCCAGAGCTGGAGTTGCAGGCGATTTTCAGTACACCTTGAGAATGGAAAGTAGCTGGGATGGTGGCTTTGCTAGCACAAAAGCCCAGCCAGAAATACCAAATCTCCACCCAAACTTTGCTAAGCATGTTCAAAATGCAAGTAACTGTGGTGTCTTAATAATGAAAGGCATTGTTTTGTGCAATTCAATCACTTGTAAAGGTGAAAGGTGGGTAGTGGTGCATAGACATGGGGTGGGTTGCCAGTTCAGAGAGTGAACTTTGGTGGGGCAGTAAGACTTACAAAGTCACATCACATATAATTTACTATTCACTTTGACAGAAAGTTTTATTTGCTACTAAAGAAGACTTGATAAAAAGGACGGCCTCTGATAACCATTTTTGGATGTGTGGTGAGGTGGTTGCGCGGGCGGCCCGTATGGGCCGGGAACCGTTACGATCCAGGGGATAGGCTAAAACGTTCACGATCACTGGGTCCCAGGTTTGAAACTGAATCATGTTGTGATTGTCCAAGAGGTTGTCGTAGGAACATCTCTTGCTTATCTGCCTATAAAGGCTGCCAAAACCTTGTTTAAAGATGTCTGCGATCATTTCCCACCTAGATTACCCAAGATACAAGACCAAAAATCATTGTCGCTCTGTTGATGCTCATTGTCAAGATGGGGCAGGGAGAGTGTAGCATTCTCTTTTGGCTATAAAGGCGGCCTATATAATGATTATAGCTTACAACGACTGATTCACATTCTAATTACCTGACAGACAGGACGAAAAATCATTGACGCTCTGTTGATGCTTATTTTGCCACAGGTGTCTCCACATTATACAACCATTCACTTTGGCATAGAACATCAGTAACTGTGTTTTGGCAGTCGTTCTATCCTCTTCATGTACATTTTCCTTTATCAATACATTGTTCTTTAATTGTGCATTTAAATATATCCTTTAAAATATACTTTAAAGTGACCGCTAATTGTAAATAATGATAATACTCAAAAATCCCGTTCCTTTCAATCAATGCTCATCTCCAATGTCAGATTTGCTCAACAGGCTGCTCGCATTTTCAAAATCAATCCCGGCAGTATTGCCACACAGCAGATAGTGTAGTCAGCATATCTGGAATATAATCTTTATCGTGCTTGCTATCCTTGGCATATGCATTATGATTGAAAAATTGAGTTTTGGGCAGAGGAGACAGTATATACACACACCTGGATGGCATACCTTCTATTTCATAACTTTCAGTTCCCTCACTATCACCAGGTGGTGCAGGTGGCGTTCTGGGTGGAGGTGGAATTCCAGGCAGAGGTTCAGCCGGTTCTGGTGGAGGTGCCCTGGTTCCTTTGCGCCTCCAGCGTGTCTGCAGATTCTTTGTTGTGCCATTTTGGCATGGAGGACAGCCGCCAATATGATTTTTATAAACCATGGCCGGGTGTCTTTCGAACCCAGGCTTCACCTTTCGATACGCGGAGAACTCAATGCCTCTCTTCTTCTCGTCTTGGACTTGGGCACCAGGTTACTTGTTTAGTTGTTGTGTTTCCTCTTTTGTGGTGTGCAACAACCCTCCTTGGGCCATTCTGGCCATATTCAAGGCAAGGCGGATGTCGGACTGTTCTAGCTGTACCTGACTTCCTTGCCTCGCAATAGTAGCAGACATGTTTAAGACCTAGAACAAAATAGTTGACGCTTCCAAAAGGAAGATTCGGCAATTACCTCAACCATATGAGACTCCGTAGCCTCCTCCAGGGTCTTTAAAGCCTGTTTCGTCCACTGCCGGGGACCTTTATCACCAAATTTGTCCTCTAACATCCCGGAGCTGACGACATCATGATGTTTGATTCCGCAGAAGGTGCGGACTAATGCCTTCATCAACCATGGAGGTTTGCCATTGCGTGCAGCAATACATTGGTCACAGAGCTCTCTACGTACACCAGCTGTACATTATATTGTGTGTTGACGGCCCTCTACATCAATATGGAGCTACTCACATCAGATCGCATGTTGCTTCCTAATATTGCTGCGTCCGGTATCATGTACTGTTTGGAATTTGCGTCCAGGGTCATATTGTCCGTGGCTGCAATTTCACCGTCACGGTGGACTAACTGATGTCTGTATTGCTGCAGTGTCTCAGCCAGGGACACATTCGATGACGTGCCCGTCGTTTGGCTCGATTCGGTGTCAATCCCACCGGTGTGAGGTTTTTGTGGAGCCACAACTTGCTGTCGTGGTCAAGGTGAGGAAGATGATAATGAACAGTGGGAAGTCCTGAGGAATATATAGTAAGCTTCAAGTCACAATGGAATGAATGACAGTCAACTCGCACGTTATACTGAAGATATATCCTGCTGCATATAGCTGCAAGTTGCAGGGGATCCCAACGGTCCCGCGATTTGCAGTAAGTCGGTCCGACGTTGTTTGTTTGTTGCCTAGGATCCATTGAGGTGATTAACAGCTTAAATCTCATGCTTTATATATTTAAAAAGGAAATTGTTCGACCGAAAAGATGTCTGGTGATGTATGTCTCATCACATCGCTGGGATCTGACATGAAACACATGCTCACCATCAAGTCATAACTGTTAGACTGAGTCTTTGTAGAGTACGTTATCACACGGCTGTGGGTTAGGGTTGGTAGCTACTATATAGGCTACCAGTCATCTTGGACTTAGACTCAATCAATCAATTGTCTCGACAGGTTCGTCACAACAGGTCATGAACCCTGGTGTGAACACGATCCGGAGAACATTTACGACAACAATCAGGAGTCATCAGTCGAATCGCAAACCTAAATACGAGCAAGACCGCAGCCTCCTGACCACGTTCGGAACATGTCCACGATGGGGAGGAGGACACCGTATGGTCTGAAGACCACGATTCAACAGTGCAAACGATGCTTCCTCCTGGTGACATCTCACAATCAACAGCTTAGATGGCCACAATGACCGCGATGGCCATGGTGTTGAGTTCTAGGGGTATATGAGATTACGGCAACAGAACGACACGTCGGCAGGACACATTTGGGAGGAGTACAGAGAGCAGGTGGCAGGAGTTTGTCTTAACATTGTGTTAACACCCTCGGAGAAGATCGGGTCAACATTGGAATGTGTTCCAAGCGATGTCGAACCTGGTCAACCGGTGGCCAGCCAAGCATCTCGATGTACAATATAGTATTTGGACAGTCTATGAGATGTGGGCGGGTAATGGATCACGGATACTTGTGAGATGTCAGCAGATATATGAAACCCCTGGGCAGTGCGGCGGTTGGTCCCCTACAGTGCGCTGGGTATGTGGTTTGCGACAACAGACTCGCAAGAACAGTGGTGGCAATTATGGCCACGAATCCACGAAGTCTGTGGACTCCTCTACTATGAGGACATGGAAGCACTACTAGGAGCTGTACAGTGTGCACCTTCACCCTAAACCTTCAATGACGACAATCCCCTTCCTCCACCCTTGAGGCCGCATACAGGGATCCACAATCTACGGGAATGAGTTTCCTAGGGCTAGCTGAGACGGAAGAGCAACTTCCGAGAAGAGTCTCCAATTCGAGTTGCAGTCATGGAGAAGAGTCTCCAATTTCAACACCAACACCGACACTGAACAACTGGCTATGAACCCGTGTCATTAAAAGTGAAATGACGATCTTCCGCTTTGTTTGTCGAGGGGAAGTCAACATCGCCATGGAGTGGCGTCTTCGATTGCAATACCTACAAAGACACACCATCGCATACGTACGTACATATCTACCATCGTACAACAGGTTATCAGCAGTTGCTTTTGAAAGACAAATGACGATCGACATTTCCACTTCGTTTGTCGAGCGGAAGTCAACATCGCCACGGAGAAGCGTCTCCAGTTTCGAGACCGACAGCACAACCCATGATGGGGACTGAGAGCCTGAGTACGGGGATTTATGACGATCCAGCTGGACTGTGTGTCATCTTCGGAGGAGCAGTTGACTGGAAGTCAAGACTGTTGATGCCGACAGTGCAATCGACTACCGAGCGTAGTAATAGGCCCAAGATTGACACCTCCAATGGCATGAGCAGGAAGATGGTCACTTGGGAGGAGCTCAGGGCATGGCATGGTTTGGCTTCTGTCTTCTGTTTTCTGTCTTCGATCTTCTTGTTTTCTGTCTGTTTTTTCTATGGCTAAGTGTTTGACAGACGTGATAACGCCCTGGAGGAGTGTTAGACCGAGTCTTTGCCGAGCACATCATCACGCGGCTGTGGGTTAGGGCTGGCATCTAGTATATTGGCTACGTGTCATCTTAGACTTACACTCAATCAATCAATCGTCTCGACAGGTTCGTCACAACTATAACGTATGGTTAGAGTTACTATTCCGAATGTAATGACGGTCAAAATGCAGATTTTGGTTTCTTCGAGTTGATGAAACGTACGAACCTTGACATTAAAGACTTAGCTTGCCTCCATGTGGTCCATACCTTGCAACATCCAACATCTCGCCCAACTACAAGGTAAACACAAGATACAATGGTCAATGCTCCCGAAAAAACCTTTTCGCCACTTCCAGTGGGCAAATACAGCAAATCAACAAAGCACTCCGCACATCGACGTCATCAAGCGAATGAATGCAAGAGCGGCTTGGAGGAAGCATGAACCAGAGCGTGGAGAGGATTGCACATCTTACGATGCAAAACGACGCTTTCAGCTGAGAAAAGACGAGAAACACACAATTTAAGCAACGTTGAGAAAGAGAAATGGATTGAGGATTATGTGGAGAGAGAAACTGCTGTGGCAAGAAACCGAGTTCGGGATGCAGAGACAGCGATTATGCCAGTGCACGAAGATATGACTACTGCTGAAAACGCAGGAGCAACCACCAGCTAGCCCGACACAAAGTTTCAACAGATGTGGAATGCTATCAAAGATAGTTTGAGCGATCATGCAAATTCCAACAATGAGGAGGATGGGGAAGATGAGGAAGATGATGAACCTGGCGGGGTGATGGGCACAATCTCCAAAACAGTAGAGCACTGCATGGAGAGTGTTCGGCTGAAGCAGAAGAGGCTTGACGAAGTGACGCAGCCTTGATGGGGGGACGCAGCCAAATCCTTCCGTGAGAGAGATATGAAGTATGGGACAGCGGAATTGAACGTTCAAGCAGTTGTCAAGCCCCAAATTGACATGACGGCAGGGACACCATCCCCGCCAACATGTGGAGAGCTTAGGCAGACTCTTGACATCGTCCACGGACAATCGCAAATGGTGGCAGTGACTTCTCGACCCGGCAGTAGCGAAATGAGGCTGGGTTCAGAGAAACCACAGCGACACAAATTCATACCAGTTCTCTTGCCTGACGCGGCACCCTCTTCGACACCGATTCAGGATGTGAAGCCTGTTGACCCTGCAAGCTATTACCCCTGGGTACAGTATCCATAGTTAACTACGATATTGATATCGGATACGGACGAAGATATTGTTACAGCTCCCATGTCACCAGCGGAATAGATGGCGAAATAGTCAATTTTGACGACCGATCTCTTGTAAAAGCACTTTCTGTACCTATTTTGCTCCGTGACTACTTTTTCTTGATTTCAGTGACGAAATTGTGAGACATGATATTGCATCAGTGTGAGTGCAAGGGTCGTACGTGCCATCGAAAAGTTCTAGACTCCAGATTTAGTTGATAGACAGCGAGCAAACTTGATATTGACTTGCCTGTTACCGTTACATTAGAAAGCAAAACCTAAAATATAGACACAATTTAGTAACACAATGTAAGTCAGTGATGGCATACGAGTCATAGAATGAGCGGTCAGCGCACAGTCTGAACCAGGATGAATGGCAGCCGTCATGCTGCATTAGTCTATGCAGCCAACTGCATGAATCTCCACTCAGACCTGCTGCACATGGTCAAGATTTTGAAAATTGCTTATGGTACATGAAGGAATTCGAGGAAAACGAGCTGCAAAAAGGAAGGTCAGGAAGTCGGGCTCTGTATGTCTACCATCAGCGGATTGATCTGTATGCTGTGAACCGGTGGCTGAAAGCGATAAAACGCAATGGAGTTACGTCATTAACAGACAGATGACATGAATATTGGTGAGTCAGATAGTGAGAGGCCTCGATGCTTTTGGATGCAAATGATAATACATGGAAACGGTATATTGGCTGTCAATAATGACTGTATGAATAGTATGCAAAATCATTGTGCACTGAATGACTGTTAGTATATCTCTAAGGTGAGCGTCAACGGAGCGTCAATGATTTTAATCTGACCTTTTTGGCTGTCAAAGGGTTGCATAGTTAGTTCGATCCAAAGAGCAGTTATTGGCCGGCTTTAGATGTAGAAAGGTAATCGAGATGCTCGTTGCCCCTTCCTAGAAATGAGCCTCAACGGAGCGTCACCAATTTCTGCTCTTGCATGTTGGATAATCACTGGGCTGTGCGACAGCATTAAGCCATAATCACAGTATTGGCCGCCTGTATGGGCACAAAGGCCAGCAATGATATCGCTACCACCTCCTAAAAATGAACGTCAATGGAGTGTCAACAATTTTTGGTATTGCATCACAGACAAATCAAGGGCTGTGCAATGGCATACACCCATAATAACAATATTGTCCGCCTTTATAGGGAAAAATGCTAGTGCCGACATCGCTACTACTTCCTAAAAATCAACCTCAACGGAGTGTCAACGCTTTTTGGGCTTGCATCTTGGATAATCACTCAGTAATGCAACAGCATTAACCCATAATCGTGCTATCGGCTGCCTTTATGGGCCGAAATGCTGGTGATGATA
>Ga0307512_10003706_pt1 | contig 17357 bp, 19 predicted proteins | sample 14_EM_MG_FD_200267 | JGI IMG/M metagenome (GOLD analysis project Ga0307512, IMG submission 200267) | Populus trichocarpa ectomycorrhiza microbial communities from riparian zone in the Pacific Northwest, United States - 14_EM | ecosystem: Host-associated > Plants > Roots > Unclassified | place...
ATACAGGCCCTCCGCAGAGGCGTGACTTAAGGGTCCTCCTACACCCCGATGATGAAGATTTCTACAGCACGACCTTGACAGCTATTCCACCATACGATCGCCCTTCGACTTCTAGCAATCATGACGAGGGGGGCCACCAAATTCTGCCATTGAACAGTACTGAGAGCAGGCATGATGAGTGGGGTGCAAAAGTTCTCGCTAAATTTTTTTATTCCTGCGACATCCCCATCCCCAAACTCTTATGCTAAACCTCGATGAAAGGAAGTTGGGGCCTGACACTGGAATGCCACTAGTAGATCCCCAACTTTCATCCCCAACTACAACTGCTAAATCTTATTACCCCCCTCATCTATTCCCATTTTCTCTAAGACGAGGACCCCTCGTTACTCTAAACTGCAAAGAAACACGTCTTACGAAATCAACGCATGCAAATCAACTCCTCCGAAACCTACGCTCTCTCATCCAACAGCTCCTCCGCCTCTTCAGTCTCCAGCAATAACAGATAACAGTCCCTCACATCACTCATCAACCCCGTCGTAACTCTGGACTCCGGCTCTACTACCCCTATTCCTTCCTGGTACGCCCACTCTCCCTTCTAAGTAGTCCTCCTCTGTGATTTTCTCCTCCTCTGATCTCAGCTTTCCCGTTTCTCGCCGTCTCAGTATTCTCGTCTCTTCTCGTCTCGTCTTTCTTCGTTGCAGTCTTCTCATTCCTTCTTGTCGCTTCTTTCGTCTTCTTGATATTCTTGTCATTTCTAGTCGCTTCTTTCATCGTCGCAGTCTTCTCATTCCTTCTTGTCGCTTCTTTCGTCTTCTCGATAATCTTATCTCTTCTAGTCGCTTCTTTCGTTGTCTCGCTCTTCTCATTTCTTCTAGCCTCTTCTTTCGTCTTCTCGGTCTTCTCCGTCTTCTCATTCTTCTCGCTCTTCTCGGTCCTCTTGGCCTTCTCGTTCTTCTCAGTCTTCTCAGTCTTCACGTTCTTCTCGTTTCTTCTTGTTGCTTCTTTCGTTGTTGCCGCCGCGGCATCCTCAGCGAACCAATACTCCTTCTCTGATCCTCCCGAACACTCAAACAATTCAATCGCCTCTTCTAAATATCTATCCGTAATGCTCAAAGAATCAAACACATCATCAGTAACATGCACCTCCGACTCACAGTCCGCAATAACATCCTTCACAACGCTCAAAGCACTACTAAAATTACTAGAAAGTATTCTGCTGTAAGAAATATCCATGACCTCCTCAAACCTGACCACCTTCAACCTCACCAGTCCTTCACACCAATTCCCAACCTCCGCCAACTCCGAGCAATGATAGACTGCTCCTAATTCTTCTGAAACCGAGCCGCTTCCATCCTCACTGCCACTCGGAGGGCCGGCACCTCGTGGCGAAATCCATTTCCCGAATCCTCATCCGAAGGTTCCTCATCGATAACTTGATCCATCCTGTAGAAATTGACAATCCGTCCAATGGGTTCAGACGACGCATCTCCCATCTTTTCGTAGCGATCCAAGGGCATCTGGGTTGTGTCGCGATCCTTCCGAGCTCGGCGCTTTCTCTTCGGTGTCTCATAAAAATCAGCTGCAGTCAGAAAAGGTGGTGGATCAGCTAGATAATCCTCAGGAATAGCCCATCCTGGGCGTCCACTGTCAGCGGGTTCAAGAGAAAGATCAGCCGAGGTCATAATAGGTGACCGGTTAGCGAGATCGTCCTCAGGAATAGCCCGTCCCGAGCGTCCACTGCCAACCGGTTTAAGAATGGGGCACTTTGCTTGCGGCCCGCGCTCACCCAATTCTCCATCCGACACAGCCCTCTGTCTCTCATATGCTTCCTTAGGATCCGGTTCCACGTCACCAGTCTCAATGGTCTCGATCATGGTAACCAGATTATCCGGCGCTCGGCCAACCAACCGTCCCGATCCAAGCGCTTGTCTGTTGCTCCCAGTCCCTTGTACGAGATGATCAGTTCCTTGTCCTTTCTGAGCCTGCTGAGGTTGTCTCTCTCGCTGCATGTCACGCATCTGTTGTCGAAGCTCCTCGAGTTCCTGTCGAAGCTGGGAATCCGGCTGAGGAGAATCCCGACGAGGTCCTTCTAAAAGATGCTCCGGAGCCGGAGGAACGTACAGGCGGCGCTCGGGCTGGCCATACGGGTGGCGTTCACCGGGCTGACCATACCTAGGCTGGAACGGCCGACGTCTCGCCGTCTCGGCATTGATTCGCTGAATGTTTTCCGCTCGGATCTCCGGATGGACACGAGGTTTCCAGCAACGAGATTCGTAGTGGCCCACACCTTCACAGTTGTAGCAGATTATCTCCAGGTTCATGTTCGGGTTCCCAGTCCACTCAGGTCTTCCAGCCTCGATCAGGTTTCCAGGTTCAACAAGATTGGCGTGACCTGCCCTGAGGCCGTAACCCAGTGATCCCCGGATCTTGAGGAGCTTCATTTCGTCAAGCTGGCGCTGGAGCTCTTCCATCTGCTTCCGGGCCACCTCTTGCTGGTTCTGGAATACCTCCTTCTCCTTGCGTATGGCATCTTCCTTCAGACGGAACTCCTCTTCCTTCTTCCTGACTTCCTCTTCTTTCTTACGAGCTTCCGCTTCCTGCGCCCGAGCTTCTTCTTCTTTCTTCCGAGCTTCTTCTTTAGTCCGGATCTCTTCCTCTCTCACTCTCTGAAGCTCTGCCAGCTTCTCGGAGGCCTTATCGTTTCTTCTCTCTTTTCGCTTCCTCAGGCTCTTCCGGTACTTCCGATCCTTGCCCTTTCTCCGGCGACGATCACGCTCATCGTCACAAGAATCAGAATCCGAGTCTGAGTCTGAGGAGTCATCCGAGTCATCGCTATCAAAATAAGCTGACCACCGTCGGCCGGACCCCGGTTCTTCCTCAGTTCCAGCTAAACCATGAGCATAGGCCATGCACGTCTCGAATCGGATCTTTCCCTTCTGCTCGCGAATGCCAGGTACTGAGATCAACGTCTTCCGGTTGACTCCGTCCCGGATTCTTCGGCAGAATCTAGACGTCAAACTCTCGTACAGGTTGTCCCGGCCCTTACAGAGTCCTGCCAGCTTTTGCGTCCGTTGGATGTAGCGCCGAAAGGTTTCGTTTGGTTTCTGTCGCAGGCCGTCCATAGGATTCACGTCGTCTTCGACCCCAGTATCTCTCATTCTCCGGTATCGACACAGCAGTCCTTCCTGCACCACCGTGGGGTTCACTTCCCATTCTCCGTCCATGGTGTCAATGTATTCCTGAACTCGGTGTGCGCAATGGGAGTAAATCAGGGTAACATGGTCCATCCGCTGCTCCATGTCGGACATGTACATCCCATTCAAGACCTTGAGTTCGATGTATCTTGAGACATTCTTCAGAAATCGCTCCACATCTTCTCCTTCCTTGCCTCTGAATGTCTTGATCAATGGGTAGCTCGTCGCGGCCATCACAATGTCATTCGGGACTCTTGCGGCTTCCGTGCCAACGCCGTTCTGAGGGCCCGTCGTAGCGGTCGACATCGTTGGTACCTGTGACTCTGCAGCTCGGGTCGATTCTTGATTCTGAGCGGATTCTTGGCTTGGGGTCGATTCTTCTTCAGACTCTTCGTGGTCGAACTGCTCAGGCAATTCACTCAATTCCTCGTCTTCGTCAAGTGACAAGCTCCTCAGTCCGACGAGCACTCTGTCTTCCAATATGGTCTCTCTGATTCCTTGACGCTCTCGTCCCGGGAACTCGTATCGATCGTGCGCTCTCTCTCTTACTCGTTCCGCTAGCCGTTCCGCTCAGTGCCGACGCCAGCTCAGCGTCTGCCAGTTCTGAAATCTCTTGCCTCAGTCTTGGTCAGCGAAATTACTATTGGGCTCAGGAGAGACGTCCAGTAGCGGGCCTCGACACGCCGGCCCCAGCGCTTACCGCTGACTGCTCGCCGGCAGCTACTTTTGACACGAGGATCCGGCTTCCTGCCAATGGAACTCTGATGAAGGCTCTCGGCTGATGATTGGCAGCTGAAGGTCAGTCGACACCGTTCCGGGTTTGGCGCACCAGATGAAGACTAAACCCTAAGGGGGCGAGCAATAAGGAGATGGGTCACGGATGGAACGAAGGAAATGGGTGGTGTGGAGAAGAAAATAGGTTGTGACCCTGCAGGTGTGTGGCATGTACAGGATAAGGAGCAAAACACCTCGGAGACGAGCTAAAGAACACCTCAGGATGACTAACTCATCCTCCCATCCACGCTAACCCCTTTTGTCCACCAATCCCTCGTTTTCGCCGCTTCGCTGCCGTTACCCCCCTCACTACGTATAATTATAAGAGAAAAGAACGAGAGATAGTAAGACGAAAGGCCTAAGTAAAGAACGCCAAGCAGTTACACAACGCTAATCCCAACCTGTCTCACTTGCAAACCAGCGCTGCTGATCCCGTCCTCTCGGCGTTGCTCCGTCGGCTCGCCGTGCCTGGAGCGGAGAGAATTATTTCCGACAGAATCGTAGTGGCTTCGCGTGGCTACTCAGCGCAGCTGAGCCACTTGGTATCGAGGTGGAGAAAGGCACTGGTTTGTCCGAAGTCGAGCGGGCTTTCAGGGGCCCGAATGCGGTGATGTGCGTACCGGTGAAGTTGACACGGCCTATTTCTCGGAGTCGTTCGGCGATGAGGAATGAGCATTAGGGGCCTCGAGTAATCCAAGCGAGCGTCTAGCTGCAAGGTCCAGTCGCCAACTACCGGCGCGACTGCCAAAGGTTGGTCATCTCCACCGAGGAGGCAGTTGCCGCTGATGGTATTGTTCTTCGTTGTCGTGGGCTCTCGCCTCGGTGGATCCTCCGACGTCGCCGTGGTGGCCGCCCCCCTGGTTATATGCGCAGGAGGACAAATTGCTCTTCTCGTCGGCGTATTCGTAATCACCGGACCACGCCGGCGCGCGAGGCCGCACGGCTTAGGGGCCGTAGCCCTGCGTACTGCTTGGTGCGCTTCTGTGCCGTCCTCGGTGGCGCTGAGGAAGGAATAAGACGGCGCGGCTTAGGGGCCATTGCCCAGCGCGCCGCCTTGAACTTTGTCACCAGATCGTGGCCCTTCCGAGCATCATTGCCACCGCCCATCCGCATATGCGTAGGTGACGGGAGGAACGTCTTGAAGACGTCATTCTCAACGATGTCGCACATCTCCGCTACCTATCCGCGTGCTCCTGATTTAGCGAAGGGAGGTGAGTGGGATAGGGAGGATTACCTACGGATGACCGATATAGGGATGTAGTTTTGCTACATGAGCATTTGTGTGGGAAGGAGGATTACTACAAGAGCATGACCGAAGGAGTGGAATGGAGTGGAGGAGAACGAGAGAATGGGAGTGGGAATACGGAGGGAAGGGAGACGGAGGAGAAAGGGAGGGAGACTAGTGTCTTTAGGGCACACAGTGTTGTGCTGTCGACCCACGCGCCATGGCTCGGCCGTTAAACGACGTCACTGCGCTTGTGAAACGGCGCGCACGGTGACCAGGATAGCCACATCGTTCGTAAAACAAATGGTGATGAGACAGCGTGGAAGTGGCGGGAAAGATATGCACGAATCTCGTCTAGATGCGCCGGTCTGCGCGCGGTCAAGATACAGGAAGCGACACCGGCTGGTCTTCACGGAATCCAGGTTGGTCATAGAAGTGTTGGAATTGCTTCTCGCCGCTCCGGCGTAGGTGCGTCAACGGGAGTGACGCCGACGGGAGAGATGCCATGGCAACGGCGGGGAGGCACTGTGCAACGGCTTGGCATTCTTCCATAGCAGCGTCTTTCTCTTTGATCTCCTTTACACTTCGAGACTTAGACATCAAGCAATAAGTCACTCAATACGTCTTCATCGAGAACGGTTCCATCACCCGTCATCGATCAAACATCTCTCTCTTTCTCTCCCTCTCCTTCTCTCTCACCTGTGATCGGGCAACCTCCAACAAGAAGCACATACACCCAACTTCGTCCGCATCTAGCATATTCGTGGTTTCTCCAGACGCTTGCGGCTGTGTATGTGCAGGGGGCGGTTCATCAGAATGCGTGTGTTTCGTTGCTGCCAGGCGCTTGGGAACAGGCGAGATTTCGGTGTGGAGTGGTGTAGGTTAGAGTGCGGAAGTAAACTGACCCGGCCTGCTTTCAGTCCGACAGCCACCAATCCTTTCTCGACGGCCGCCGTGGACCCACCAGCCATGGTGGTCCCTAAAGTTGGACGGCTGTATCACTTAGATCCGTGGTGCCGATGCACGTTCGGCTAGCAGCAGGGTCCGCACGGTGGGGGAAATTCCAACGCGGTGTCCTAGGCTGGGGCCTTCGCCGCTACTGTTGGAGGCTCGGCCCAGGGCTCTGTCGTTTGTCCTATTTTCGAGGGCTCCCTGCCGGTGCCAGGCGGCAGGCCTGATGAGATACGTGAATCCGATGCGAGCGCAATCCAGGAAAGTTTTCGTTCGCCCCCGACTGCGACTTCCAGTCCGCAGCGCTAGGCTAAGTCGCTCCGGCTGGCAACCCCATGTAGCTGTGGAGACGAGGACTGCCATCCTCGCCGTACTCGGATGCCGAGCTCACGGCGCTCTTCAATTGGTCGTCGAAGATTTTTTATTTCTGCTTAACTCGTGTGTAGCCTATCTAGACTATGGCGGCGCACTTTTTATCCAGTTTTCCCGTCCGCTGTCCGCACGGTGGTGGCACGTTGCAAACTTCCCTTCGCTCTCCGCCCGGGCCTGTCCCAGAGTGTTGTGATGCGCACCAAGGAAATTACAAAAGAGAAGCAGCCGAGCCGGCATGACAAAGAGCAAAGAAAGAAACAAATGAAAGCGCAGTCCGTCCCCCTATTCCTCCTTTGCGGACGATATGAAGTCAAGCGTGGGAAGGAACAGCGGTAGCTCTCCCCCGGCGCCCAGCTCCACGGGTTCTGCCCTCTGCTCCTCCTCCCACTCCCGCAGCTCCGCCTCCGACACCTCGCTCACCGTGTCCTCCTCAGCCGGTACCCGTCTCCCCACATCTGTGGCAGAGAAGAGTCTAGCACCACCCGGCTGCACCGCGCATCCGCTAGGAGGCCCCGGCTCATCCACCGACTCTTCCACTTCCCCGTCTCCTTCCTCACCTCCGCCCACAGGATCTTCTGTTGGGCCTTCCACTCCGGACACAACTTGAAGAGGTGCTCCCGAGCCTGAATCCGGTACCGGCACCCCAGCACTGCGGGGTGGGCCGACTCTTTGTCCAGTGGAAGTACTGCCCGGAAAGGCGGTGCCCCGTCTTCACCTGGTAGAACTGCGAGGCAAGCCTTTGGTGCTCCCAGCAACCGTGCCGTCCGGCCTCTGGCTCTTCGGCATCCTGTATTTTGTCTTGGCTGGTAGCAGCCTCGGTACGTGTCGTATTCCGAGTTCGTTTCATAATAGCCGCTCTTGTCGTCAGCAACATCTTGCGGCGGGTCAATTCGACCCTAATGCCATCAAGAATGCTGTCTCCCTCAATGACAGTAAAGACCGAAAATTGGACTCGACCGCCACTGGGTGGCAAACCATCTAAAGGAACGAATGGAGGTTCCCAAAACGTAACCTTCTTTTCCGTCTTGGAATCGCCATTTGCGAAGAAGAACGATGTAGTCGAGGTTGGGGGACACGCCATACTTGGTGGCATATTGCCGTCGGGAGCCGGTGAAGAATATTTAGCTGAAAGATGCTTGGCCGGCTGGGAGTCGCCCTCCTCAAAACCGCCTATAGACGAGGGTTGTTAGTGGTGTACTCCGATCGTGTGATGCAAGTGAAGGCGCCTGCAGTCACACCTGCTTGGCCGGCCTGCAACAGCTCTTGTCGGGCCGGATGAGATAGAGGACGTTGCACGTAGTGCACTCAGTAGCGAGTCGCGTGAGAGACCTAGGGAGCAAGTTGCAGGTTCCACCATTGATCCGTATTTCTCGAATGGGAGAGAGTTTACGTGGTTGTTCGCCCCCCAAGCTATCACGATCGGCACCTTTGCCGTCACCCGGGTCTTGCCTCACTTTTTGTGCGGCAATCCCTTCCTCTCTCATGCATTTCACAAGTAGGGTTCGGCGCAGCGATCGCTTTTGGTTGCGTCGCTGCCTCCGCGACGGCTTCTCTGCCCTTCGGCAAGTCAGCACGTTGGATCTTCCGTCTCGCCCTGGCAATACCGTCTGCTGCGTCAGGCGGCATGGCCGTGCAGTTTTATTCAATCAAGGTAGAAAGCAGCGGTGCTTACTTAGGTTGCAACGGCAGTTCGGGCGCGGTGTCGTAGAAACCATCACCCATCGATTTCGACCACGCTGGCTCGCGAGTCGACGCGACTGAGGGGCCGAAGCTCCGCGTGTCGCCTGGGGCACATCTGTGACGTGCTCGGCGGGCCTTCGACGTCCTCTCTACTACCACCTCGGGTGCCAGAGGCGCAAGGACGTAGACTGGCGCCGCGCGCTCCAGTGCCCTTCTAGCTGGCGCTGAGGGAGGCGCGAGGCGGCGTTGCTTAGGGGCCTCAGCACAGCGCGCCGCCTTGGACCTTGCCACTAGATCTTGGCCCTTACGGCCTCTGTGCTACCGTACATCCGTATATGGGTCGGCGGCGGGAGGAACGTCTTGGAGACATCCTTCTCGACGATGTTGCACACCTCCGCTACCTAGCCGCGTGCTGCTGAGTCAGCGATGGGTGATGAGTAAGATGGGGAGGAATACTTACAGTACGGTTGATCGGTGTGGGGTATTGCCGGTAAGTGTTTTGCTACAAGAGCATTTGTGTGGCAAGGAGAGGAGTATTGCTACAAGAGCACGATCGAATGATATGAGTGGAGTAATAAGGAGAGAAGGAGTGTGGGATACGGAGGGAGGGGGGACTGAGGAGAAAGTGAAGTAGACTGGGAAAGGGAAGGAGACTAGTGTCTTTAGGGCACACAACGTTTGTGCAGTCGACCTCGTACCACGGCTCGGCGATTGCATGATGTCATTGTGCTCTCACCTTGCCCCAAGACGATACGCACGGCGGCCTGGATAGACACACGTGACACCGTCTGCAAGACAAGCGGGGATAGACAACGCGGAAGTGACCGTCAAGACATGCAAGAATCACCTTGATCCGCCAGCCCGCGATCAAGACACAGGAAGGGGTACCGGTTGATGTCCAGTATTGGATTGAGCTTTCATTGTTGGATTCAGCTTTCTTCTCGCCGCTACGTGGGTGGGATCGAATTCGCCCGTCTCTTTTACCTCACAACCAACTCTCTTCATGCAGTTAATCCATGGCCCAAACTTGTTGCGAAATTATCGAACCACCGCCGAAATAGAGAGCTCACAACAGAAGAGAGTGGAGACGAGCAGAGATGTTGATGGGGTGTTCGACATAGATCTGTATGAGATGAAGACGTCTCTCGTATTCTATCTCAGGTCTGAGTATACTGTATATAAAAGAAAGGAAAAAAGAAAGGAGAAGAAAGAACTAAGCACGGAACGATCCGCTGTTACACGACGCTTTCTAATCCGGCCCCTCCCGCAATACAGCGTTGCCTTGGCATTGTATCGTCGTCGGCACGGCGTCGTCCACCCCCAGCGTTCCGCACCGAAGCAGCGAGAAATATTTCCAACACAACCCCTCTTCTCGTATTAAAGAATTCACCAAATGCAAAAACAATCCCATTAAACCTCGTCGACCTCATTAAAACCTCTGCAGTGAAACCCCTGTGGGAAAAACACTTGCTAGTAAGAAAAAGAGTGCCGACTCAGCCGCCGACATGATGCAAGAACATTCAAAAGAACATCTATCTTTTCCAGTCCTTCCTCACGAGCATCCCCTTTTCCTACCAGACGAGTAATCCGATATGCAATCCGACGTGATTCGATAAGCACGGCGCGCGGATCATAGGGAATGTTTCAACAGTGGAAGAAACTAGCGAACGATATGTCCACTACGGAAGGATCCTACTCATCGGAGGAGGAGCAAAAATTTTGTCTCACAAAACCCAGGACCCTACTGGAAGTTCTCAACAACTCTGTTTTCAATAGCAGTAATTCGAGATCCTGCGGACTGGATTCCAATGCTTGCTTTTGTCAATCTCAATCCAACAATTTTTTAGAGAGGGGCTTTACCTTAGCCGATGAAATAGACGCATCTATTTAATCACTCTCCTTTTTGGAGTCCTCCTCAAACAACATCTTCTCCCAGGCCGGAATACGTCGGGCGTATCGGCGCGGCTCAGGAGATTCTTCCCTTTTAACCCCACGTGCCGAAACCTTGGCACATCACACCCCCTTTTCTTGACCAGACTACTTGGTCATGTCCGTGTTCTCCGTGTGCGGATCGAATCGAGTGAGTACCGTGAGTCACAACAGTTGCTCGTGTCGAGGGGCAGCAAGATGTTTGGTCAGTAGGTCGGCTGGATCAGATTCTGAGGTAGCGTATTCAAACTTAACGGAGCCCTTTTTCTGTTCATCGTGAACATGGTGATATTTCACGTCGATATTCTTTGTCTTTTGTCGTACAACTCCCGAGGCAATCAACCCGATGGAATCTTGATTGTCACATCCGACCAGTACTGGTCCGTCCGAGATGTTGACCGCCATTCCGTCTGCCGCCTCCTTCATCGTACGTCTAAGCCGAAGGCTTTTCCGGGTGGCATACGAGCAGGAGATATATTCGGCTTCGAGAGTTGCAAGTGCCACTACATTTTGGGATTTTGCTTACCAATGGATCAGTCCGGACAAGGCAAGTTCTTCGCTGGCATTAGTGTATACGATGCCGAACACACATCCTCCGACCGATTTGCGAGTTGTAAAGTTTCCGGCCCAGTCCGAATCCGATCATGGTGATATGACTATTCTGAGGACGTGGGTTGTGAGAATGTGTATACACAGAATGTGAGAAGGAGCGAAGCCGTCGATAGGATTCCAGGTCACCAATGTTGTTTTCGATGACGGGGAACATAAATCTCCTACCGAAATCCGACGGCGCAGTAGCGGGAGACGCATCCCAACGGTGTCAGCAGGTGGAGGCTGCAGCCTATGCGGCTGACCGCCGCGGGCGTGGGCTAAACGCCTCAGGCTGGGGTTTGGTGACCGGCGGCATTGCGACGTTAGAGACGTGGAGGCGTGTTTGGGTTGCCTCGGGAGAGGGGTGCGCGGTGAAGTGGGTTTTGTTGTACCGTGGCTGCCCAGATGGATGGTGTTGAAGTGTGGGGGACGTGGTAGAATGTGTAAGGGTGGCGGGTCGCGACTCGCGAGCGACGGAATAAGTGTCAAGGGAGAAAGTGGAGTGGACGAAAGGCTGCACTTTCGTTTTGGGTCTTCCGCCGCATCGCTAGTTAAGCGTTCATTGAAACTCACCGCCTAAAAACGCCAAGACTGTCAGTCGTCCGCTGCACCACTAAGCGTTGCTATATACATGCTGGCATCGACAGCCCTCGCCGCACCTGTCAGCTGCGGCGCGGGCGATTATCTAGCGCTGCAGAGATCACTCTGACTGGCCGCGGATGGAAGACGGTGCTATGACTTGCTAGGATCAAGAAGACCTGGTTCCATGGCCGCTACCCCGGGAGGCATCGAGATGACTAAGCACATGCTGGATTCGGTCTAGCCAGACTTCACGAGATATGGACGACGGCATTTTCTCTCCGACCACATTGCCGCATACGAAATCCGATGCCAGTTACCCGTTCTTGAGTGGGATTCGGATGGACTGGACTACATACGGAGAACACGGGTGGCGACGCAGCCAGCCATGCCAGCAAGACGTTGACGGACTCCCGATCGTCTCGCCTGGCTGTGCGGGGTCCATCGGTGGCGACAGGTACGCCACGCACGAGCGATAGAGCGTCGCCGATTCCAGTGCTCTTCTGTCGCCACCTTCTCTCCAGATCCCCGTCCACACCAACGATTCCCAGCCACCCCGCTCGCGGCGCACTCTCCCCTGCCTATGCTCGAGATCCGGAAATTAGTCGCATACGTGCTCCCGTCCAGCCGGACATCGTCCACTGGGGAGTGGGTGAACGCTAGATTAGCACTTGCTGTCCTATCCCGTGACCGCAGTCACGCGTATCCGTGACGCTGGACGACGACAGCGGCAAGGATTGTGGTGTCGGTGGCGTGAGCTGAGCGTGCTTCCCCCTCCACCATTCGTGCTCCAGGTACTTAAGTCCGCCGCTCTCGCCTCTCGTTGGGTAGACGCTTGAACCGAAACAGAACTCATCTCCCTCCGAGCACGTCATTCGAGCGTCGTTCGCCGAATCGCGTTCATTCCCACGACCGCCACCATCCCGTGTAATTCCGTCAGCCTTCGTCCACAGTCTCCCACCGTTGATTGCACAGTGCTGGTTGGCAGCCCAGTGTCCACCGCACTGTGCTGCGCACACTTAATGGCACGCTCATTTCATCAGTTCGCGTTGCCTGGCCCGTTGCGTAGTTACATATGTACTCCGCTGCGGATCATCAGCTGTAACTAGTGGCTATCTACAATGTAGATGTGAATCCTCCGACAACCTGACATTCACCCAACCCCGCGCCGCGCTCCGGCAACCACTGGGCCGGTAGCGACATTTCGAAGCCTCTCATTCGTTTCCGCGCCCCGTATCTACTATGCTCGTCATCCTGTTTGGGACCTGGGCTGCGAAGAGATATGCTTAAATCTCTGCGCGCGGCAGTCGAGCATTTCCCATCGTATACGTAGACAAGTGCGCAGTCAGAATTCCCAAATTCCACGCTCCATCCAACGGCGGAAGTGACGCCTCTGCGCTCCGAGCCTTGCCCGCGCTGGAAGTTGCGCCCTCCAGCCCGATGGCCACAGCAGCTGAGGGCGAAAACGGACGCCGATCGTGATTGGCCATTTGCCACCACAATTCCACGTGGACAGCTGCACGACGGAACAACCCGCCTCTCAGCGTCCAATCGCCTCTCCTCCGTGTTTCAGCTTGCCCTACCCACCAACCAGCGTCCGCTGGCATCGAGCGTTCCAGGCTGGCCGATGCAGGAACCTCGTATTCAGTGGCCGGTAGCCGCGAACCGCCTACAGGGCGGTACTTACTCTTGGTGCTCTTGTCACTCGTATGTACCCCGCCTGTCAACCGACGACCCGGAAAAATCGGGACTTCCGGTTGGATAGCGTGGCAGACACCTGACTGTGTTTAACCCTTGTCTCGCGGCGACTGGAAGGTTCGGGGCGTCGCCTGCCCTGGTTGGGGTTTCTTTGTTTGGTTCCGCTGCCGGCGCGATGACTACTCGCCACCGGAAATCAGCAAGCCAGGACAGCGAAGACGAGCCTTCCAGCTGCCTCAGGTACGGTGCGGCGGCAAGCAGGCTGAGGCCGACGACCGGCCCTGCGAGCAAGTTGATTGGCTGGCCCGAATGCGAGATTCAAGTCCTGCCATTTCCTTTCCCCATCTCTCCTGCTGCTTGTACGAGCAGTTGTATCCGCGCGTAGGGCAACCGCAACGTCACAGTGGATGAGGTCTCGGCCCTCCACGGTCCATTCCCCAAGGCATTTCTATAATCTTCCACGACGTGCGCATCTCCAATCTCACTCCGTCACGCATGTTCACCGCTGGTTCCTACCGACAATGCCTCCAGCTGCCTCACCTGTGGTGCGGTGGCAATTGGCCAGGGCTCACGACCGGCGCTGCGAATAACCGGATTGGCGCGTTCGAATTCGCGATGCAGGTCCTGCTATTCCTCTCCACGTCTCTCCTGCTTCTTGCGCGATGGGTCGTATCCGCTCGTAGGGCAGTCGCGACGTCACGATGGACGAGCTCTCCGCCCTGCACAACGCGTTCCCCAAGGCCTTCCTATCGTGTCCCACGGTGGTCCCATCACGACCGTCGTATCGCACCACGCTGTTCGCCAATGGTCCTACAGACAACGGCTTCAGCTGTGCGCATCTCTCCCACTTCGGCACCCAGCTGGCAGACGGTGGATGGGATCGAGCATAAATACCCACCGGCCATCCGTCTCCTCGCCTCGCCATCGCTCCACTGCACCGCAACATCACCACACCTCAGCACCGCAATACACCAACTGCAACTCAACACACGGTACGATCCCACGCTCCCTCCGCCCGGGCATGCAGCTAACATCGCAGGAAGCACCGCATCGCCGCAATGCAATTCTCCTCCATCCTCTTCGCCATGAGCCTCCTCGCGCCGCTCTGCGCCGCCCACCCATCGCCGGACGCGAACGCCATCGCGGACCCGGGCAGCGCGGATGCGTTCGGCCCGCTCGAGGCTCGCGACGGCACGCTCGAGAAGCGCGCGTGCAAGCCCAACGGCTGCCACTGCAAAATGGGCACGATTCAGGGCCAGTACTGCTACGGCTGCGGCGTTGTCGACAAAGTCGGAAATACCAATGTCTGGGGCGGCCACTACAGCGGCTGGGTCTTCGAGTGCAACCCCAAGGGCGGATGCTGCACCTACGGCCCCCGCACCAGCTGCCAGAATTGGGGGACGAACCCGTGCGGGCCCAAGTGGGCGCGCGACGTTGAGTGAGGCTCGGCGCCGCTCGGAAGGAACCAAGGACGGAAGGACGGAAGGACGGAAGGACGGGAACGGAGTGTGGCTTTGGATTTTTGATCTTTCTGTTTTGGTCAGTGTGCGATAGTACTTAATCTACCAATTAGTCGATCTTGCCGTTCGCGTGCAGGGCGCAGCTGTCTTCGTAGCCACATCCGCTCGCACTCGGGCCGCCAGCGAACAACGCCGCCGTTCGCTGCGATGCCCCGCCGCCGTGGGCGGATCCCGGGAGGGATGGGTTGCGGCAGTGAGTGGGATACCGTTTGTCGATGTCCGGGCGCGAGCCGATGCGCAGCTTATCACTTCGCCATCCATCCTCAGTTCGGGCGCGAGGCGGCCCGAGCCCCAAAGGATCTGCGGAAAGCTCGGTTGCAGCTGGGAAATAACAAATCTGATTATCAATGGTTTTTTATTTGTAGGAAGCTACCTGGTGGGGCAGCCCTGTCAGAATGATGGGCGTCTGGAGATGACAGGCCGGGGGGCGAAATGGCCGGAGATAGCGGCTGCCCGACTACCGGCTCGGGAGACAGTCTTCCGTCCTTTCCCGGACGAGTCTCTAAGGCCCGCTGTATATAGAGAGAATGTTCTGCTCACGACGATGTGTCTTCAATCCAACTCACTATCTTCATCTCCATCAATCCCTATATTCCAACATGCCCCATTCGTACACTAAAAGACACCTAAAAAGACATCGCGCTCAAGAAAACTAGCAACAAAATGAACAGCTCAAAAAATGGTGACTAAGCATGTCGGAAACAATAAAATCCAAAGTAAATGAAAACATAACAGACACACAAACCAAAAGGAACGACGATGAAGACTGCACAAATGCCACGCCTTGCTCCACCTGCCTATCACGACTCACTCCAATTCTCTTCCAATGCTTCTCTCGCCAATACCCTCCGCTACTTCCGTGCTAACCAACTAGAACGCAAACCTGTTGATGTGAGAATTAGCCCAACTAGGTAGCCGACTACACAGGTGAGGTCGGTGGGAACGTACTATATCGGACTATTCAAGGCTCGCGGTAGGCATCATGGTGGTGGGCGGTTCCACGGTTCTCTCCGAGCTATCCCTGGTACCAACTCCTAGCGGCGTGTCCCCTCTCTGGTTGGGCGGATCGGCATTGGCCCCTCTGTCAAAGCGCAAGAGCAGCCTGATCACCGCTTTCTCTTCACGCATTATTGCCTGGTGTAGCGGACTCTCCCCTTTTGCGTTGATCGCATCGATTTCGGCACCGCGGCCGAGGAGCAGCCGAACCACCGTCTTCTTTCCATGCCATGCCGCTCTGTGCAGCGGCGTCTCACATGCTTTGTTGGGGGCCTCGATTTGGGCACCACGGTCGAGGAGCAGTCCGGCCGCCCTTGCCGCTCCACGCAAAGCTGCGTTGTGCAGCGGGGTCTCTCCTTCTTTGTTGGGCGCATCGATTTGGGCTCCGTGGTCAAGGAGCAGCCGGACCACCGATTCCTTTCCATACCATGCCGCTTTGTGCAGTGGGGTTTCCCCTTCTTCGTTGGCTACATCGATCTTGGATCCGCGATCCAGGAGCAGTCTTGCCACCGCGGTTTGTCCGCTGGATGCTGCATTGTGTAGTGAAGTCTCGCCTAGTCCGTCGGTCACCTCGATTTGGGCACCGCGGTCGAGGAGCAGCCGGACCACCCTTGCCGCTCCCACCGATGCTGCCTTGTGCAGCGCAGTCTCCCCTTCTTTGCAGGACGAATCGATTTGGGCACCGCGGTCAAGGAGCAATCGGACCGCCGCTTCTTCTCCATCTGACGCCGCGATTCGTAGTAGATTCCCGTCTTCGTCGGCGGCAGTGATTTTGGCGCCACAGTCGAGCAGCAGCCGGACCATTCCTCTCTCTCCACAGATTATCGCCTTGTGTAGCGGAGTCTCCTCTTCGTTGTTGGCGGCATCGATTTGGGCATCGCGATCGAGTAGCAACCGGGCCACCGCTTCTTTTCCATACCGCACCACCTTGTGCAACGGAGTTTCCCGTGCCTTGTCATGCATGTCGATATGTGCACTGCGCTCCAGGAGCAGTCGGACTACCGCTTCGCTACCGCCCGATGCTGCCATATGAAGCGGTGTCGTACCTTCTTCGTTGGTTGCATCCACATTGGCGCCTCTGTCGAGCAGCAGCCGCACCACTGCTTCCTTTCCATCCATTATCGCCTTGTGTAAGGGAGTTTCCCCTTCTTCGTTGGGTGCATCGACGTGGGTGCCGCGATCGAGGAGCAGCCGGACTACCGCTTCATCCCCATCCGATGCCGCGATACTCAGGAGATTCCCCCCGTCGCCGGCGGCGGTGATTTTGGCGCCACTGTCGAGAAGTAGCTGGACCACAGCTTTCTTTCCGGAGATTATCGCCTTGCGTAGCGGAGTCTCCCCTGCTTTGTTTTGCGCATCGATCTCGGCGCCACGGTCGAGAAGAAGCTTCACCACCGCTTCGGATCCACCAGGCGCTGCCATATGAAGCGGGGTCGCGCCTTCTTTGTTGGGTGCATCCACAGTGGCACCGCTGTCGAGCAGCAGCCGCACCACCGCTTCCTTTCCATCCATTACCGCCTTGTGTAAGGGAGTTTCCCCTGCTTCGTTCGGTGCATCGACGTGGGTGCCGCGATCGAGGAGCAGCCGAACTACCGCTTCATCTCCCTTCGATGCAGCGATACGCAGTAGGTTCCCCCCGTCGCCGGCGGCGGTGATTTTGGCGCCACTGTCGAGAAGTAGCTGGACCACATCTTTCTTTCCGGAGATTATCGCCTTGTGTAGCGGAGTCTCCCCTGCTTTGTTTTGCGCATCGATCTCAGCACCACGGTCGAGAAGTAGCTGCACTACCGCTTGACCTCCACCCCTTGCTGGTGCTGCCTTGTGCAGCGGAGTCTCCCCTTCTTTGTT
>Ga0307512_10003708_pt1 | contig 17351 bp, 14 predicted proteins | sample 14_EM_MG_FD_200267 | JGI IMG/M metagenome (GOLD analysis project Ga0307512, IMG submission 200267) | Populus trichocarpa ectomycorrhiza microbial communities from riparian zone in the Pacific Northwest, United States - 14_EM | ecosystem: Host-associated > Plants > Roots > Unclassified | place...
CGATCTGCTCGCCCTGGGCGGCGTTGACCGCGAGCACGACCTCGAAGCCGGTCGGCCGCAGCGCCTCCACCACCGTCGGGAGCAGACTGTCGAGCGTGTCGGTGACCATGCCGCCGGTGACGCAGATGCGGGGGCGGCCGGTGTACGACAACAGCCAGGACGGCAACGCGGCCGACCCGCTGAACGGGATGAACCGCATCGGCTTGCGGGCAATCGGATCCTGCCGCTGCAGCTTCGGCGGACACGGGTCGACCCACACCGCGGGGGCTACGTACGGATCGAGACCGTGTCGCTCGAAGAGTGCCCGATAGCCTGGCGTCACCTCCGCCTCGTGCTGGATGGCCATACCGCCGGGCACGCCGTGGAAATGCCCCACCGCCGGTGCCTTGACCGCGACCGCGGCGACCAGGGCGGCGACCGAGCCGGTGTCGTGCACGACAAGGTCCGGCCGCCAGGCGCGGGCGAACGCCACCAGGTCGTCACTGACCGCGTCGGCCACCACGAAGAGCCGGTTGGCCAGGGCCGCCAGCATGTCCGCGTCGAGCACCTCCGGCCGGTCCCCCCAACCCTTCGCAAGCCGGTCGGGCAGCGGCTTACCGAGGCCGGGCAACGCATCGGCGCGGTGAGCGACCGAGTCGTCGCCGAGCGGCACCGAAAGCAACCCGGCGCTGAGCACCGCTGGAACCGACTGGGTCTGGGTGGCCATCCGCACGTCGTGACCGGCCAGTTGGCAGGCCCAGGCGAGCGGGACCAGCCACGGGACGTGGGACGGCCCGTAGTGGGTGACAAACAGAACGCGCATCAGTCACTCCGCCCCGCTCAGGGCGGCGGCGGTCCGGGCTTCGACGTGTTCGCGGGCGGCGCGTAGCGTGGTCGAACTGTTGGTGCCGAGGGCCCGGCGAACGTAATCCCGGGCGTCGGCGACCGTCTTCCCGCGGCCCAGCACCGCCTCGACAGCATCTGGCTTGAGCACGACGGTGTGGCCGGCTACCGCCACCACGCCGTCCGGCCGCTCGTCGAGCCGCCAGAAGCCGGTGTGCGCGGTCATCAGGGCCGGGACAGTCGTCTGCTTGTAGACGATGAGCGAGTCGGGAAAGCCGACCCGGATGGATTCGGTGGTATGCGACGAGCCGTCCGGTGTCCGGGTGTCCATGCTCATCACCTGGATCCCGGGCACGTCCTCGGTCAGCTCGAGCCGGGCCACGTGCGGCAGGCGCTCCGGCCACTGGGCTGCCTCGTACAGGAAGCGGTAAACCTCGGCGCCCGGCGCCCGGACGACGACCTCGTCGGTGAACTCGAGCAGCAGCGAGTCGTCCGGCAGCTCGGCTGTGCGACGCAGGGCGGCGAGCTCCGCCGTGCTGTTGTTCTCGACCGCGGTCGAGATCCACTGTACGTTCGCCGGCCTGTCATCGACTGCGGTGAATTCGTGGATCAGCTCGACCGCGGTTCCGCCCTCCGGTGTCGGGCGCAGGATCCACTCGCCGGACATCGAGGCGACCGGGTGCTGGGACACCTCCTGCGAAAACCGGATCCGCAGGTTCTCCTCGTCCAGCTCCCGGACCGAGACCCAGGTCTTCACCTGGCCGTTGGCGGTGGCCCAGAGTCGGATCCGCTCCGCGATGCCGGTGGTCTCCAACACCTCGGCGTGTACCGTCGGACCGAAGATCCGTGGCCACTGCGTCACCTCGGCGATGATGCGATAGACCCGTTCCGGGGTCGCCCCGATCGTGGCGTGGTGAGCGGTCTGGTGAGCCTGAGATGACATGGCTGGTTCCTTCCGGACTAGAAATTGCCGAGTCCACCGCAGACGTTGAGTGCCTGGGCGGTGATAGAGGCCGCGGTCGGCTCGGTGAGGTAGGCGACCAGACCGGCCACCTCTTCGGGCGTTGAGTAGCGGCCGATCGGGATCTTGGCAGCGAACATGTCGAGGACCCGGTCCTCGCTGGTGTCCCATGCGGCGGCGTAACCGGCGCGCACCGCCTGCGCCATCGGCGTCTCGGTGTAGCCGGGGCACACGGCGTTGACCGTGACCGACTTCGCGGCCAGTTCCTTGGCCAGGGCCTTGGTGAAGCCGATGACGCCAGCCTTGGCGGCCGAGTACGGCGCACCCAGAGCCACGCCCTGCTTGCCGCCGGTCGACGCGATGTTGATGATCTGGGCCGGGTGACCGTCCAACAGACCACCGTTGTTGAGAACCTCCCGGGTGACGCGGAAGACGCCGTTGAGGTTGACGTCGATGACGTCGTACCAGAGCTCATCGGTGATCCCCGCGGTCGGCCCCCCGCCGCTGCGACCCGCGTTGTTGACCAGCACGTGCAACGGGCCGTACCGGTCGACGACCCCGCGGACCAGGTCGCGGACCTGCTCATCAGAGCGCACGTCGGCGGTTCGGCCGTCGACGTCCAGGCCCTCGCCGCGGAGCTTGTCGACCACGGTGCGCACCTCGTCGTTGTGGCGCGCACACAGGTAGACCCGCAGGCCCTTGTCGGCCAGGATGCGCACGGTGGCCAGGCCGATTCCGCTGGTGCCACCGGTCACTAGAGCGGTACGCCGAATCTCATCGGTCATTGATGTCTCCTTGGCGGTCAGGCCGTCCGTTGGCCGGCCGGCGAACGGGGGCTGCGGAATGTCGGTCAGGCCTCCCGTTGGTCGGCCGGCGAACGGGACGGCAGAAGATCGGTCAGGCCTCCCGTTGGTCGACCGGCGAACGGGGCTGCAGAAGGTCGTCGCGGATGGCGACCGGGCTCGCGCCGTAGGCGATCCGGCGCAACGCCATGTCGAAGAATGGGGTGCGGGCCAGCACCCGGGCCGCCCGCGGCCGCACCGCGGCGGCGATCCGGCTGCGGGAGAGCATGGCCTTGCTCTGCACCAGCTGGATGCGCATGGCCACCGTGATGTCCCGGCCCCTCCGGCGCGGGAACGCCGACAGGCGTTCCGCGCTCGCGTCACCCGCCCGGAGCGACTCCAGCAGAACCGGATGGGCCAGCGCGGCGTCCTGGATGGCCAGGTTGATGCCCTGGGCGCCGACCGGGCTGTGCGCGTGGGCGCTGTCGCCGATCAGCAGCAGGCCGTCGTCGGCCCACTTCTCGGCGCGTGCGCCGAAGACGTCGAGCAGGGTCAGGTCGGACAGGCTGGTCACCGCCTCGTCGATGGCGTCGGCGTAGGCCGGGACGGCGCGGCAGATCTCGGCCTTGATCTTCTCGATCCCGCTGGCCGCCACCGCCGGATAGCCGCGGTGGGGCAGGGTCCAGCCCAGCTGTACACGGCCCGGATAGGAGTCGTAGACCAGCACCGGATTGCCGTCATGCGAGCTGATTTGGACGCGGTCGGTGGGCTCGGCACGGGGAACCTTGAACCAGAGGACGTCGTACGCGAAGGCGTCGATCCGCCGATTCTCGATGCCGGCCAACTTGCGGGTCTTGGAGTACCGGCCGTCGGCACCGACGACGCAGTGCGCCTCGATGGTGGTGCGGCCTGCTGGCCCGGTCACCACCGCGCCCCGCACCCGCCCTCCGTCTCGGACCAGCTCGGTGATCCGGGTGCTCTCCAGATAGCTGAACGACTCGAAGTCCGCGCATCGCAGCAGCAGCTCCTCGAGGACGTGCCGCTGCGGGATGCTCAGCAACATGTTGTGCGGACCGGGCAGGCGCCGGTAGTCGATGTCGAGTACGGTCCGGCCGCGGTCGACGAGCTGGAAGCGGGGATGTTCGTAGCAACCCCGCTCGCGCGCCGGGCCGAGCACACCGAGATCGCCGAGCAGCGCCATCCCGCCCGGCTGCAGGATCTCGCCCCGATATTCCCGGTCCATGGCCCGGGTGCGTTCCACCACGGTGACCCGGGCCCCGGAGCGCAGCAGCAGGAGTGCCAGCGTGAGCCCCGCCGGGCCGGCGCCGATGACACAGAAGTCGGTGTTCAAGTCAGACACGGCAAGCCCTCCGTCGGTCTCGCCGAGCCTGCCCACCGGGTTTAAAGAATCGCTCGAGGCCGGGGCGCAGGTGGTTCCTCGATGCGCGCTCGATCCGCCGGCCCGACGATGTGTCGACAAGTTCGTCGGCGTCTCGCGCGTCGTGTTTTCGGAGGCGGCAGATGACAGTTGGACAGTCGGCGCGGATCCTGGTCGTCGGGGCCGGTCCGGTCGGCCTGACAGTGGCGCACGAGCTGGCCCGCCGGGGGATCGACGTGCGGTTGATCGACGCCGCCGACGGCCCGCGGACCACCAGCCGGGCGCTCGCTAACCACGCCCGCACGCTGGAGATCTACGACCAGATGGGGGTGCTCGATGATCTCCTCGCGGCCGGTCGGACGGTCGAGCACTTCACCCTGCACCAGGGTGGCCGACGGCTGATTCGCTTCGACACCGACTATTCGCGCCTGCCGACCCGGTTTCCGTTCACGTTGATGGTGGATCAGGCGATCACCGAGCAGACGCTGCGCCGGGCGGTCGAGGCGCTCAGCGTACCGGTGGAGTGGGGCACCCGGCTGGAGGATCTGACCGGTGAGCCGGACGGCGTCGCGGTCGAGCTGACCCGTGCCGACGGAACCAAGGAACGGGTTCGCTACGACTGGCTGGTCGGGTGCGATGGGGGCCGCAGCGCCGTACGTAAGCGGCTGCAGGTCCCGCTGATCGGTGACTCCACCGAACGCTGGCTCATCGCCGACGCCGTCGTCGACACGAGCCTGCCCGGCGACAGTATTCACTGGATCCGGGTGGGCAACGGCACGGTCATGCTGGTGCCGTTCCCGGAATCCGGCAAATGGCGTCTGCTCGACACCGCCGACACCGAGCTCGGTGGTCCGGCCGAGATCGCCGCCCATTTCGCCCGCAAGATCTCGGCCGGCATCGGGGAACCGGTGAAGGTGCGGTCGCCGACGTGGACGTCGGTGTTCACCATTCAGCAGCGGATGATTCCGACGATGCGGTCCGGGCGCTGCTTCCTGGCCGGCGACGCCGGCCACGTGCACAGCCCGGCCTCCGGGCAGGGGATGAACACCGGCATCCAGGACGGCTACAACCTGGCCTGGAAGCTGGCCGCCGTGGCGACCGGCCGGGCCGGCGAGACGCTGCTCGACAGCTACGACGCCGAGCGGGTGCCGATCGGTCGGAAGCTGCTTAAGTCCACCCGTACGGCCACCTGGCTGGTGGCTCTCAGCAACGCGGCCGCGAGCGCGGTGATGCCGGTCGGCCTGGCCGTGCTGCGCAACCTGCGGCCGGTCAAACGTCGCATCGAACGCAAGATCATGCGGGGGATGTCGGCGTTGGACCTGCGCTACGACCCGTCCGCTGGCGGCCCGGCACCGCGGCCCGGGACCCGGGTCAGCCGGGTCGACGCCTCCGGGGCGGCCACGCCGGGCTGGGCCGCGCTGCTGGCCGAGTTGCGTGACCCGCGGTGGACCCTCCTGGTGTTCACTCGGGAATGGGCCGCGGTACCCGGGCGGCTGTTCGCCAACGACGAGGACGTGCTGAGCGTCCGGGTGGCCGGGCCGGGGACTGGGCTGCCGCCGGGGGCCGGGCTGCCCGATCCGGACGGCCGGCTCGCCGCCGATCTCGGCGTCACCGGCGAGGGTTGGCTCCTGATCCGGCCCGACGGCTATCTGGCCGATCGGGGCGCTGGCCTGGACCGGATGGCCGATGCGGTCCGATCGGCCGTCGGCGTCCGACGACCGGCCCCCGCCTTCTGAACGTCGCCCACGACCATCGTGAAAGGACTCGTCATGTCTGTCGACACCCTGCCCACCACCCACCTCTACCAGGAGATCCAGCAGTTCTACGCCGGGCAGATGCAGCTGCTCGACTCCGGCGCCGCCGAGGCCTGGGCCGACACGTTCACCGAGGACGGCGTTTTCGCCGCCAACGCCAACGCGCCGGTCGGCGGCCGGTCCGCCATCGCCGCCGCCGCCCGGTCGACCACCGACGACCTCGTTGCCCGGCGGATCCAGCGCCGGCACTGGCTCGGGATGCTCCACGTGCAGCCGGTCGGCGTCGATGAGGTGAAGGTGTCCAGCTACGCGTTGATCCTGGAGATCCCGAGCGGCGGCGAGGTCTCCGCCCGGCTCAGCACGACCTGCGACGACACGCTGGTACGGGGCGGGAACGGCGGCTGGCTGGTGCGCGAACGCCGGGTGGTGCGCGACGACCTGAGGTGACGCGATCGCCTCGCCCGAACCGGAAGGCCACGGTTTCCCCCGACCGTGGCCTTCCGCCTGTCCAAGCTCAGTCGAGCAGGGCCACCGCGCGGGTCCAGCCCGCCCCTGCGCCGTGAATCTTGACCGGGAAGCAGCTGAGGGTGAAGCCGTGCGGCGGCAGCGAACCGAGGGCAGCGAGCCGCTCGATCTGGCAGAACTCGCGGTCCCGGCCGAGGAAGTGGGCCGGCCACAGCACGTCCGCGTCGCCGCTCGCCTGGTAGCGCTTGATCATGTCGAGGAACGGCGCGTCGAGACTGAACGCATCCGTGCCGATGACCCGTACACCCAGGTCGAGCAGCAGGTCTACGGCGCTCGCGTCGAGCCCGGTGAAGTCGGTGAAGAACGCCGGGGTGCCGGCGAGCGCGTCGGCGCCGGTGTTGAGCAGCGCGATGTCCAGTGGTTCCGGGTGGTAGTCGATCCGGTCGAGTTCGGCCTTGATCACGTCGGCGTCCACCGCACCCGTGCCGTGGTCGGTCAGGTCAAGCACGAAGGCCGGGCGGTGGAACCAGTCGAGGGGAAGCTGCTCGACGGTCTTAGGTTCGCCGTACGACGCCCGCGTGCCGTAGTGCGCTGGTGCGTCGATGTGTGTCCCAGTGTGACTGGTCAGGGTGAGGGTGTCGATCGACAGCAGCTCGCAGTCCGGCAGCACCGCCGGGTCAAACCGTACGCCGAAGTGCTTGAGCATCTCCTCGCTCATGTGGAGGGCCGCCTCACCGGGAGAGAGCACGGTGTGCGACAGCGGTTCCGGCTCCCAGTTGCGGGCGTCGATGGGTGAGGACAGGTCGATGACACGCATGCAGGCCCCTCGGGTTCTGTGGTCTCTTGGTGCCATCGTCGGCAGCGCCGGTCGGACCGGCATCGACGCCGCATCGAGCGTGTAGCGACGCTCCAGTGGGTCTGGAGAGCCGCTCACCATTCTGGAAAGCGGCGACGGAGGCGCCTTGGCCTCGGCCGGACCGGAAGGAGCCAGCATGGAGATGACCCTCGAAGCGCTGCGCGGTGTGATGCGGGCTTGTGCGGGAGAGGACGAGCAGGTCGATCTGGACGGCGAGATCCTCGACATCAGTTTCAGCGACCTCGGCTATGACTCCCTCGCGGTGATCGAGATCAGCTCCCGGGTCCGGCTGCTGTCCACGAAGCCGATGGCCGAGATCGACCTCGACGAGATCAGCACCCCGCGCGAGTTCCTGGCCGTGGTCAACGGCTGAGGTGAGAGGACGGCGTCACACCACGCAAAACGCTCGGCTGGGATATCCCAGCCGAGCGATTTGCGTGAAGCGGGTCAGCCGATCGGTACGCCGGCCCGGGCCAGCAGGGACTCGGCCAGTTCGGCCGGCGCCGGTCGGTCGGTCAGCCGGTCGCGCAATGCCTCCGCGGCGCTGCCCAGGTCCGGGCCGAGCAACTCGGTCACCATCGCTCCGATCCGGTCCTCGTCGCAGAGGTGTCCGGGCAGATGCCGCCCGGCTCCGCATGCCGCGATGCGTTCCGCGTTGAACGCCTGTTCACTAGCGAAGGTGACGGCCAGCTGCGGCACGCCCGCGACCGCCGCCGTCATGGTGCTGCCCGCCCCGCCGTGGTGGACGACCGCGTCGCAGGACGGCAGCAACAGGCTCAGCGGGAACTGTTCGAGCACCCGCAGCCGGTCCGGCACCGTGCCGAGCGCCGCCACGTCCTCCGGGGTGGCGGTGACCACCACCTCGACGCCGAGGGCGGCTAGCGCCCGCATGATCGACGGCAGCCGGTAGGACTCCGGTCCGCTGATCCGGGTCAGAGCCGTCGACCAGCTCACCGCCACCCGCGGCCGGCGGCGCGGTGCGGCCAGCCACTCCGGCACCGCGGCCGTGCCGTTGTAGGGCACGTAGCGGACCGGCTGCGAACCGATGTCGGCGCGACCGGTCACCTCTGGCGGGCACGGCTCCACCAGCATCGGGAAGTCGCCTGGAGCCGGGGGTTCCAGGCCGTACCGTTCGTACGAGTGGCTGATGTCGCGTGGCGCCACCCCGTAGCGGTTGTCGAGATCGGCGCCGACCGGTCCCCAGGCGTACGCCACCGACGGGACGCCCAGCAGCCGGCCGAGCAGGGGGCCCTCGAGACTGCCGGCGTCGTGCACGATCAGGCCGGGGTCGTAGTGCCGGGCGTACCGGACGGCGGCGTCGACCCCGGCCGCCGCCCGGGCGGCCAGAGCCGGCTCGAGGTCTCGCTGATAGGCGGCCACATTGAAGTCGTCCAGTGTGCACATTGGGACCCCGGTGACCGGATGCAGCGGAGCCCACGGATAGGGCCAGCGGCCCTCGCGTACCTCCCGCACGTAGTGCAGCCGGTTGTGCAGCTCGATGCTCGCGCCGTCGAGCACCGGCACCGGAGTCAGCCCGGCGCGGGTGGTCGGTGCCACCTGGGAGGCCGCACAGAGCACCCGCACCTCGTGCGCCGCCGCCTGGAAGGCCCAGGCGAGCGGCACCATGCTCATGTATTGCGTCGGCCAGGCCGACACCGCGTACAGCACCCGCATGCGGTCGTCCCCCGATCAGGCGAGGCCGGTGACGAAGTCACGAATGGAGGACGCCACGTAGTCGATCATCTCGATCGTCAGGCCCGGATAGACCCCCAGCCAGAAGGTCCGCTCGCTGATGATGTCGCTGTTGGTCAGGTCGCCGACGACCCGGAACTCCCGATCCAGGTAGGCCGGGTGCCGGGTCAGGTTGCCGGCGAACAGCAGCCGGGTGCCGATCCGACGCTGTTGCAGGAAGTCGACCAGGTTCTGCCGGGTGAACGGCGCGTCCTCGGCGATCGTGAGGGCGAAGCCGAACCAGCTCGGGTCGCTGTCCTTGGTTGCGACCGGCAGCAGCAGGTGCGGCAGGTCAGCAAGCGAGTCCCGCAGCCGGGTCCAATTGCGCCGTCGGGTCCGGCCGAACTCGTCCAACCGGCTTATTTGGCTCAGACCCAGCGCCGCCTGGATGTCGGTCGTTTTCAGGTTGTAGCCGACATGCGAGAAGATGTACTTGTGGTCGTAGCCGTACGGCAGCTCGCCCATCTGGTATGAGAACCGCTTGTGGCAGGTGTCGTCTTCGCCCGGTTCGCACCAGCAGTCCCGGCCCCAATCGCGCATCGACTCGACGATCCGGGCCAGCGCGAGATTGTTGGTCAGCACACATCCCCCCTCACCGGTGGTGATGTGGTGCGCGGGATAGAAGCTGACGGTGGCGAAATCGCCGAAGGTGCCGGTCAGCTTTCCCTTGTACGTCGAACCGACCGCGTCGCAGTTGTCCTCGACCAGGAACAGATCGTGCTCTTCGGCCAGCGCCGCGACCTCCTCAACCTCGTAGGGGTTGCCCAGCGCGTGCGCGATCATGATGGCCTTGGTGCGCGGGCCGATCGCCGCCGCCACCCGTTCCGCGGTGGTGTTGTAGGTGCCCAGCTCGACATCCACGAAGACCGGCATGAGCCCGTTCTGCAGGATCGGGTTGACCGTGGTCGGGAAGCCGGCCGCCACCGTGATCACCTCGTCGCCCGGCCGAAGGCGATGATCCTCCATCTGCGGTGAGGTCAGTGCACTGAGGGCCAGCAGGTTGGCCGACGAACCGGAGTTGGTCAGGTGGGCCTTGCGAACCCCGATCGCCCGGGCGAAGAGCCGCTCGAACTTGCGGGAGGTGACCCCCGCCGCGATGCGCATGTCGAGCGCGGCTTCCACCAGGGAAACCCGGTCTTCCTCGGTCAAGACTGCACCCGACGGCCAGATCGGGGTAATGCCGGGGATGAACTCCGCGGGCGTCGACTGCTGTTGGTGATACTTGGCCACTTCCTCGAGAATGCGTGCCTTGGTGTCGTTCGTCATGGTGCCCTCCAGCTCGGACCGGGTTTTCGGGGTGCCTCAGCGGGCCGAAGGCACGATGGCGTCGAACAGGTGCAGATAGGGGCCGACCCGGCGCACGTCGGTGACCTCGAGGCCGGCTCGTTCCATCAGGGCGGTGAGCCCGTCCTTGCTGTGCTTGCGCCCGTCGACGTTGAGCAGGAGCAGCAGATCCATGGAGGTGGTGAAGCGCATCTCCGGGCTGTCATCGACCAGGTTTTCGATCACCACGACCCGGGCCCCCGGCTTCGCCGCGCGGACGACGTTGCGCAGCGCCGTCACGGTGCTGTCGTCATCCCATTCCAGGATGTTCTTGAGCAGGTACACGTCGACGTCCACCGCAACCTCGACGCGGCAGTCCCCGGGCCGCAGCTCGACCCGGCCGGCCAGCGCGCCGCCCGGCCGCAGGCGTACGTCTGCCGAGTTCACCACGTCCGGCAGGTCGAGCAGAGTGCCGCGCAGATGCGGGTTGCGCTCGAGCAGAGTGCTCAGCAGCAGGCCTTGTCCGCCGGCGATGTCGACCACCGAGGCCGCCGCCGACAGGTCGAGGCCGGCGGAGATCGCCTCGGCGGACAGCGCGCTCGACTGGGTCATCGCCCGGTCGAACACGGCGGCCGATTCCGGGGCGTCCTCGTGCAGCCAGGTAAAGAACTCCTTGCCGTGACTCTCGGTGAAACCGCCCTTGCCGGTCCGGACCGCCTCGGCGAGGTGCGGCCACACCTCCCACGTCCACGGCTCGGTGGCCCACAGCACCATGTAGCGCAGGCTGCGCGAGGCGTCCGACCGCAGCAGCCGGGACGCGGTGGTGTGCCGGTAGCTCGGCTGATCCCAGCTGCCGCCGGACTCGGCCGCGAACACTCCGTTGGCGATGACGGCGCCCATCAACCGGCGCAGCGCGTCCGGGTCGAGGTTGAGCCGGCTCGCCAGGGCGGCCAGGCTGATCGGCTCGGTACCGATCTGGTCCGCGACCCCGAGCTGCGTGACCGCGCGCAGGGCCGCCGCGAACCCGGCGCTGAGCGCGATCTCCCGGATGGCCGTGACCGCACGGATCTGTTCCGCCCGTTGGTCGTCAACGCTGCTCATACCCATGGACCTCTCTCGTAAGGAATCCGGGCTGCCGCTATGGCATCCGGGCAGGACAGGTGGTGTGGCCCGACGGTCGAGGATCCGGTCCACGACCTCGGCGAGGGTTGCTGTGGTCTCGGCAGGGCCGCGCTCGGCGCGCCACGCCACGAAGCCGTCTGGGCGGATCAGCAGAGCCCCGCCGGCTTCGATGCCGGCGGTCCGCGGCCACCTCCCGTCCGGGTCGAACACGTCTGTGGCGGTCTCGACCGCGGGCGTGAGCCGGTGGACGTTCATCGGCACCTCAAGGCCGCGGGCCTGGTCGCACCAGGGCCGGCCGTCCGGCCCGGCCAGCAGCGTGAAACGCGCGCCGATAAGGTCCAGAGTGGATAACCGGCGATCGCCCGGGCCCAGCCAAAGATGGGGAACCCGGGTGCCCGGTGACCCGTCGAGGTCGGCCTCCACGTCCTCCAGCGACGGCAGCTCGAGGGAGCCACCAAGCACGGCGTCCGAGTCGTAGCGGTAGGCCAGGTGCATGACCATCGCGTGGGCCATCCCGAGCCGGGCCCGCTCCTCGACCGCGTCGTGATCCCAGTGCAGCGTGGGATGGCTCATCCGCAGCAGCACCTGATCCATCGCCGAAAGCGCCACCGGACGGCGCTCCTGCTCGTAGGTGTCGAGAAGGCCCGGTCCGGCGCCCCGGCGGACCGCGGCGAGTTTCCAAGCCAGGTTGTGCGCGTCGGCGATCCCGGTATTCATGCCGAAGCCGCCCATCGGGGGCACCACGTGCGCGGCGTCACCGATCAGGAAGACCCGGCCGTCCCGGTAGCGATCGGCGACCTGGGCCGCCATCCGCCAGGGCAGTACATTGAGGATCTCCACCGGCAGGTCGGGCAGCCCGATCGCGGCGCGGACGATTTCCCGGCACCGCTCCGGCGGGAAGTCCGCGGCACTCTCCCTGGACGGGTCATATTCGGTGTGGAAGACCCAGACGCTTCCGTCCTTGTCGATGGGTAGCAGGCCACCGTGTACCTGATCGTTCGTGATCTCGCAGACGGTGAATTCCTGCCCGTCGATGAGCTCGTGGAGATCGGCCCGGAACAGGATGTTGACGACATGGTCGCCCAGCGCACCCGGCCCGCTGGTGCCGATGCCCAACTGCTCGCGGATCGCGCTGTCGGCCCCGTCGGCGCCGATCAGATAGTCGGCGCGCACCTCGATTCGCTCTCCCGAGGCGCGGTCGAGCAGCACCGCCCGGACACCCTGATCGTCTGGACGGAACGACTCGAGGGCCGTGCCGAAGCGGAAATCGGTGCCGGTCTCCTGAAGGGCCCGCAGCAGGATCGGGTCGAGCCGGTCCTGCGAGCAGGGGCCGCCGGGTTCGGCCGGGCTGAACCGATCGGCGAGGCCGGCCTGCGCCGCTCGCGGTCGCCGGCCCCGTGGCAATGCGGACAGGTCGGTGCCGGCCAGCCGCTCGACCGCGATCTTCCCGCCCACCGCGAAGGTCTGCCCAGCGTCGAGCACCTGCTGTTCGATGCCGAGCGTACGGAAGATCTCGCGGGTCCGCTGGCCGACCGCAGTGGCGCGGGGATGCCGGGAGAGTGCGTCGTGGCGCTCGACGACCAGCGCCGGCACGCCCCATCGGCCGAGGAACATGCCGGCGGCCAGGCCGACCGTGCCGCCACCGGCGACCATGACCGGAATGGTGAGCCGGCCGGTCATGCGAGGGCCCGGCCGTATTGGCGGAGACATTCCTCGTAGGACGACAACATGCCCAGATCCGCCGCCTCGGCGAGCATCGGGGCAGCACGATCGGTGTCGGACATGATGGCCTCGGCACTGAGATTCCAGGGCAGGCGCAGATCAGGGTCGAGGGCGTTTACCGAGACGACGGTGTCGGCGGCGTACGTCGTCGAGCACTGGTAGTGCATGCAGGTGTCATCCGCGAGGGCGAGGAACGAGTGCCCCAGCCCTTCGCTGATGAATAGGCCGGTGCCGGCCTGATCGTCGAGCCACAGTGCCTCGTGTCGCCCGAACGTCGGCGATCCGACCCGGAGGTCGACGACCACGTCCAGGACGGCGCCGCGTACGCACGACACGAGCTTGGCCTGTCCCGGCGACACCCTGACGCTGTGCACGCCTCGTAACGCCCCGCGTCGCGACACCGAGAAATTGGCCTGCGTGACGTCGAAGGGCCGGCCGAGCTCCGCGCGGATCACATCCTCACGAAACGACTCGAAGAAAACCCCGCGTACGTCCGGAAGCTTCTTCGGCGTGATGAGGAAGAGGTCCGGGAGGCTCAGTTCGCGGACTTCCATGCTGCGGGTCTTCATGATCCGGAAACGTAATCACCACCGTTCAAGCGTCGATGGAGCGCTGCTCGTCCGGTGCATTGCTGGATCGGTCCTCGACTCACCCGGCTGATCCTGGGGACCGAACCGGAAGACCACTGCGCCTTGACTCTGAAGGGGATGCGATGAAGGCTTTGGTGCTCTCGGGGGGATCGGGCTCGCGACTTCGCCCGTTCACCCATTCCATGCCCAAACAGCTGGTGCCGGTGGCGAACAGGCCGGTCCTGCATTACTGCATGGAGAACCTGCGGGAAATCGGTGTCACCGAGGTCGGCATCATCGTCGGCCGCCATTCGGCCGAGATTCGAACCGCCTGCGGCGACGGTTCCAACTACGGGCTGAAGATCACTTATATCGAGCAGTCCGCGCCGCTCGGCCTGGCCCACTGCGTCATCACCGCCGAGGAGTTCCTCGGCGACGACGACTTCGTGATGTTCCTCGGCGACAACATCTTCGCCGAAGGCATCGCCGACGCGGCGGCTTCGTTCGCCCGCAATCGGCCGCAGGCTCAGGTGGTGGTCATCAAGGTCGACGACCCGAGCCAGTACGGCGTGGTCGAACTTGACCTGGAAGGCGCGGTCGAGCACCTGGTGGAGAAGCCCGCCGAGCCCCGCAGCGACCTCGCGGTCACCGGCGCCTACTTCTTCACCTCGGCGATCCAGGAGGCGGTCCGCTCGATCCAGCCGAGCCGGCGGGGCGAGCTCGAAATCACCGACGCCATCCAGTGGCTACTCGATCACGGTCGGACGGTCCGGGCCGAGCATTACTCCGGTCTCTGGAGCGACACCGGCAACATCGATGAACTGTTGGAGTGCAACCGGCAGATGATGGACCGGGTGCTACCCGACGTGCGCGGCGAGGTCGACGACGCGAGCCTGCTAAGCGGGTCGATCTCGATCGAGCCCGGCGCGCGGGTGATCCGCTCGCGGCTGACCGGGCCGGTCATCATCGCCGCCGGCAGCCTGGTCAGCGACGCTGTGGTCGGGCCTTATTCGGTGGTCGGACGCGACTGTGTGCTGGTCGACGCCGGAGTGTCCGACACCATCATCCTCGACGGCGGGTCGGTGCGTGGCGTACGCGGCATCAACGGTTCGCTGATCGGCCGAGGAGCCGTAGTGGTGTCCAACGGAAATGGCAACCTCGACCACCGAATGCTGGTCGGGGACCACTCGAGGGTGGAGGTGCCCGCATGACCAGCACTGCGACGAGGGTTCTACCCGCGCCGCCGGCCGGGCCCGACGGCGACATCGCGCGCCGCTGGAACGAGTCAGCGCGGGCGACCGCGGGAGTCCGGATGACCGGTCCGGCCTTCGAGCGGTGGTTCGGCGCCCACCGCCGGGAGAAGCGGTTCGAGGTGAACCCGATCCCGTTCACCGATCTGCGCGGCTGGCAGTTCCGGCCCGGCACCGGCGACCTCGGACACGAAAGCGGCCGGTTCTTCACCATCGAAGGCCTGCGGGTCGACGCGGACTGGCCCTATGGCGGCAGATGGTCGCAGCCGATCATCAACCAGCCGGAGATCGGGCTGCTCGGCATCCTCGTCAAGGAGTTCGACGGCGTATTGCACTGCCTGATGCAGGCCAAAATGGAGCCGGGCAACACCGACACGGTGCAGCTGTCGCCGAGCGTGCAGGCGACCCGCAGCAACTACACCGGCGTGCATCGCGGCCGGCCGATCCCGCTGCTCGAATACTTCATGGGGCCGGAACGTGGCCGCGTGCTGATCGACGTGCTGCAATCCGAGCAGGGATCGTGGTTCCTGCGCAAACGCAATCGCAACATGGTGGTCGAGGTGACCGGCGACGTCCCCGATCATCCGGACTTCTGCTGGCTGACCATCGGCCAGATCCAGGAGCTGCTGCGCCGCGACAATGTGGTCAACATGGACGCCCGTACCGTGCTGTCCTGCATCCCGTTCACACCGGACGCGGCCCGGCCGAACGCGGCGGGCGACAAGACGTTCCAGGCTGCCCTGTGCCGGTCGATGGACAACTCCGGCCCGGCCCGGCATAACATTCCCCATCTGTTGAGCTGGCTGACCGGGCTGAAGACCCAGTGGGAGTTGACCCAGCGCACCATTCCGCTCGACCAGGTCGACCACTGGCGTCGCACGGCCGGTGAGATCGCGCACGAGGACGACCGCTACTTCCGGGTGATCGCCGTCGAGGTGGCGGCGCACAACCGGGAGGTCGGCCGCTGGACCCAGCCCCTGCTCGCCCCGGTCGGCCAGGGCAGGGTGGCGTTCCTGGTACGGGTCTTCGACGGTGTCCTGCACGTGCTGATCCGCGCGCAGATCGAGGCCGGCACGCTCAACGTGGCCGAACTCGGGCCGACCGTATCGTGCAATCCCGACAACTACACCTGGTTGCCGCCGGACCGCCGGCCGCCGCTGCTCGACTTCGTCCGCGACCTGACGCCGGACGCGCTGCGCTACGACGCGGTCCAGTCGGAGGAGGGTGGGCGTTTCCACCACGCCGACAACCGCTATCAGATCGCCCAGGTCGGCGACAACTTCCCGGACGACCCGGGCGAGGACTTCCGCTGGATGACCATGCATCAGCTCAACGACCTGCTGCGGCACAGCAACTACATCAACGTGCAGGCGCGGACCCTCATCGCCTGTCTCAACACGATCTGGTGATGGCCTTATGCGGATTCTCTTCTTCGCCGGCCCGACCTACGGGCTGATCTTCCCCCTTGCGCCTCCCGCGTGGGCCGCCCGATCGGCCGGCCACGACATCCTCTTCACCGGGCCCGCCAACACCGGGGACGCGGTCATCGGGGCGGGTTTCCCGTTCACCGCCTGCGCCCCGGAACTGCAGATGGGCGACGTGATGATGGTCGATCGCCTGGGCCGTCGGATGGGTCTGCCCACCGATGAGGGCGAGATGCTGGCCCAGATGGGCGGCGGCTTCGCCCGGTTGGCCGCCCGCTGCTTCGACGGGTTGCTCGACCTCGTCGACCGCTGGCAACCGGACCTCATCGTGGGCACCACCTTTCACTACGGACCGGCGCTGGTTGCGGCCGCGCGGGGAATTCCGTGGGTGGCCCAGGGCTGCGAGCTCGGTCTGATCGAGCAACTCGACGCGGCGGCCTGGGCGGAACTGCGGCCGGAGCTCGCCGCGGCGGGCTGGGCCGGCTGCCCGGAGCCGGCGATGCTGCTCGACGTCTGCCCGCCGAGCCTGCGCGCGCCGGACGCGACCGGGCGGCCCGTCCGCTTCGTGCCGTTCAACGCCGACGCGGTCGCGCACCCCTGGATGATGGAGGACGACCGGCCACCCCGCGTGTGCCTGACTCTCGGCAGTCGTGTCGCGGCCGGCAAGGTCGGCGGCTTCGAGACGCTGCGCCGACTCGTCGGTTCGCTCTGCGCCACGCTGCCCGACCCGGACGCCGAGGTCGTGGTCGCGGCGACCAATGAGGTGGTCGAGGCGTTGCGGCCGCTGCCGCGCCGGGTCCGCGCGGGATGGCTGCCGATCGACGTGCTGGTGCGATCCTGTGACGTCGTGGTGCACCACGGCGGCGGCAACACCATGCTGGCCTGCTTGGCGGCCGGCGTGCCCCAGGTGTTGTTGCCCTACATGGTCAACAACCGGGTGGCGTCGCGGCGACTCGGTGCCGCGGGCCTCGCGGTCGTGCTCGAGCCCGGGGAGGACACCGACGAGAACGTCACCGCGGCGGTGGCCCGCGTACTGTCCGAACCGGGGTTCCGCGAGGCGGCGAGGCGAGTCGCCGGGGAGATCTCGGCGCTCGAGAGCCCCCGCGAGCTGATGCCGGTGCTCGAACAGGTGGCCCGCGAGGGTCGGCGTCCGGTGGAGGTCCGTCTTGGCTGACCAACGACCGATCGTCGTCCTCGGCGGCACCGGGTGGACCGGCCGTCACGTGACGGCCGCGTTCGCCGGGGCCGGCCA
>Ga0307512_10003709_pt1 | contig 17350 bp, 12 predicted proteins | sample 14_EM_MG_FD_200267 | JGI IMG/M metagenome (GOLD analysis project Ga0307512, IMG submission 200267) | Populus trichocarpa ectomycorrhiza microbial communities from riparian zone in the Pacific Northwest, United States - 14_EM | ecosystem: Host-associated > Plants > Roots > Unclassified | place...
CTCCGTGACTGGACTAGAACACTTTCCAGGGTCGCTGATGGTACGGAGCAATTTTTTGCCGCTACGAACAGGTCAAATCGCCGTCATACAGTGCGCACGCACCGTGCAAGGAGACTCCGGTTACCGATTCTGGCCATACATACCTCTCCTCCACATTTCTTCCCAATTCATACCGGTGAGTCTTTTACCCCGCTTTAACCATTCTTTTGTTTTTGCTGTTGCTTTCGCTCGAAACAAAGGCAATAAGCCTTTGGTCTGTCGTTATGTTGCATTGATCATATTGATTCCTCGATCTACCACTGGTCTGAGCTACCCCTCACCGAATGCTTTAGTCCACCAGCAGGAGAAGGTTCAGCGCGTGACAGCCCATAGTTTGACGAATCAATAGGGACGACCCCGTCGAAGTGGCTATATTGCAATGCAACACATTCGATGGCAACCTGAGCCCCCACATGCCTCCGCAAACTCGATCTAGGGCGACTAGGATGAAATAGCTGACTTGCAAACATCGAGTTGCAAGCCACCAGATTTTATTTTGTACTGTTCGAACTCTGGAGCCGAAAACTTGTTGGCAGAATTTGGGACGTTGCGGTAAGGTTGTGTTTAGGTCAAAGTGAACTAGAATAGGTTATGGATGCATTCTGGGAAATAAATGCGGGGATAAAAAGGTCAGCCACCCGCAAAACAATGGACCGCTAGGCCTGGTGCCACCAACTCGCCAGGACATGATTCCCAAAGGAAGGGGAAAGAATCCAAGATTCCAAGATTCCTAACTCACTATACATGATATGGTGCTTCTGTCTACTTATAGAGCAATCGGGATTGTCGAACGCAGGTACTACAGCCGGGAAACATTCCAAAGACGCAAAAAAATCTGGAACAGATGATCGTATAGATATTACTAAGCCATCAAAAATAACTAAGAGGTGTAACTCCTGAAGACACATGAGGACCGAAGAGGATGTTTACAAAGCAAGCCTAAGATAGAGAAGAGGTGGAAAGTGGTATGGACAATCTACAGCTCCACGCAACAGAAAGATACCATGATATGGATTTCTGAATCCTTGAAACACCTTACCAAAGATACTACAGATGATAAAATTTCACTGAATGGAAGAGCAGACCGGAATTCAGCACGATTCGGCACCAATAAAGCCAACCAGATTGTCAGTGTGATAGTCTATGATCGGCACCAACAAAGCTGTTACAGATGTGCACGATGTTAGAGATCTGATACACGGCCGCTGCTGCAGGGGCTGATGTCTCGTCCATATATCTCGAGTCTTTCTCCTTCTCTCTTCTCTGTACCATAGAATACACACACACGGTTCTCCCCAACTTCCATATCGTAACAAAAGCCAACCAGATTGTCAGTATGATAGTCTATGACCGGCACTCAGATGCAACTATGATTGAATCTCCTAGCAGATTCAAACTGGGCCCATTCTAACATAGTGCCGACTGAATGATCTCTCAGTGGCTTACAACAATGGCTAAGCATTTTGAATTGTGCGGATATACACAATCTATAATTATAAATGATTCCAGAGGACAACTTGTCATCACCGATCTTACCGGAAATAAGTTTCCTTATTACTGGGGGGTTACCTGGGTCTAGGGATATAATAATTCATCAACCAAATTATTCAGGTCTTGGTGGAAATTATTATCTTCATCACTCAGATTATTCACAATCATTAATTCATCACAGGTCCTCCAAATTTCACAGCAGAATTGTTCTTTGCGGAATGCTGAGAATTATCCTCAGTTACAATCCATTATAGTTGGCTTGCTTATACTTCATGTAATGGATCCTGCCCATAAGACTGGCCACACGTCTTTAATTCTCGAGACGACCGCAAAGGGATGAACGCACCAACCAAGATCTAATTTGTGCACTCTAGGGTCCTACCGTTGTTGGAGTTCTGCTAGTTGCAGTTTCGGATTTTCTGTCTTTTTTAGTGCTCAGCAACCTTATTATTTGTGACTGCGTGCCACATACACGCTTCAGATATCGTTAGATCTTTCATTCTTATTTAGAATTCAACAAGTTCTAATTTGGGTTTCCTGTCTTGTTTAGAGATCTTCATGTGTATGTCTGCGTTTAGATTACATTCATTGCTTGTTTAGATCCCTGCAGTTCTCTCTTTTGCGCTTGTACCTTCACACAGCAACAACCTGCCCTCATGATATGTGAATGATTTTTTTATTTCAATCCCACTGATGTGACCCCAGCACCGCGAGGAAAGTTGAAACTGATATCGTATATTGATATATAACCTAAGCCATAAACCATAGACGCTGTTGTGCTGTTTTCATATATTACGCGATTCTGTGCTTGATCTCATAACCGAGGGTAAAATTCCACTGCGGTGGACATATTCCGTCCCGTCCGGGCATGACTTCGCACTGTATTGGACTATGAGTTGCTGTCCTCGGGGTTGTTGGACTACAGCGCTATAAGTAAATGAGGTCTTCCTGGTGATACCCTCAAGATGCAAGTGATGACTTCGTGGTACCTGTACAGCTGGCGCGCCTGAGAGGCTGCTGATCTTTTCCGTCCCCTATTCTCTTATTTAATGTATGAATCACAATATTGACACTCATTAGTAGCTGACACATGTACGAGCATGAGGTTGAGGACCTCATGCAGGTTAAAGGGGTGTTGAACGAGTTATCGGTCAAATTCTTGCATTGGCAGTAAGCTAAACCCCACAATGGCGTGTTTTCCGATATTCACGGTAGCGAATAACTTCCTCAACATTAACTGCTGTCTACAATGTGGTTGTGGTGGGCGGGATAAATAGATTACTAGATATTATGCGCCACGTAGAAGTCAGGCAACAAATAGTTTCTACCAATAGTAACTGCGGGTCTAAACAAATATAACCTTATCTAGTTATGTCCACCCTTTTGATTTATACTATCTTACAAACGCTCATGCGTTCTTGCCGATCCTTAACGACTCTGACTAATTCCTACTTATCCTATATACACCACTGATTTAGTCAATTTCGTGATAACCTCCTGGATCTGGTAGGGGAAAACCTAACTCTCGTACATCCCAATTGATCAAATCATGTTTATAGTACTGTACGTTGCTTCCTTTGTCATACACAAAGCTGTAGATATTTTTAGCGACGTGTGCAAGTGTGCCCTCGTCCTTCTCAGTTTCGGAAGCACTGACTGATGGGGTACAGCTCATAGTTGTCTCTTAGTCTTTTTGTCACCCTCTTTAGGGGATACGAAGATGACCGTCTGTTGATAACTTTTATATCTTCACCAAGAATTGCCAAAATCTTTGCACTTCTATTGCCCTTCCGTCCTATTCGAACGTTAGCTATACGGAATTACTCGGTTTCGACGATAATGGCAATAGTCCATCTCGTCCCTTCGCAACTCCCCTACAGCGGACTACCATTCATATGGCAGAGAAATTCAGGATTATATACTCTAGGTAGTGTAAACCTCTGATAGAAAACCTGGTGGGCCCTCTGGCGTATCGAGTGATATCTTCATGATCGAGTGATTAAACTAGGACTACACTGACAGTTGCCCCACAATCTTGTAGCTGCCACGATTACCGCTACAGTACTAGGTCTATGTAATTGTATCTATCCGTGTTTATGCTAAGCTCTAAACGGAACCGGCCCTTGGAGTTAACTCTACATGGAATGTAATGGCAAGTTTCGGTAGCTGACTTCCGTGTTCCTGGTGGGGCTACAGTTTTTGAGGGACAACGACTGGGAACCCTGGTCCATATCAAGTGAAACTTTGGACTGGACGACTATATCGACCATGTAAGGACTAGCAGGCGGATGATGTTACGATATGGAAGCTGGGGAGAACCCTGTGCGTGTATTCTATGGTACAGAGAAGAGAGAAGGAGAAATACTCGAGATACATACAGGAGGCATCGGCCCCTGCAGCAGCACCGTGTATCAGGCCTGTAACATCATGTACATCTGTAACAGATGAACCGTTTCCACGCCTAGCTTTAGTGTTGGAAGTACGGAAAATTTACAAGTGAAGACAATGCTAAGACCCTATTCGGCACGTATTATCAGTGGAGGAGATAGCAAAAGTTGAGAATAGTCTGTACGCCTGCCAGTCTTTGAGGATCCTAGGTTGTCATTTACTCTCGGACAAGATATTGCAAGACCAGTGCCCGGTCAAGGCCACAAGGGTGACACCATTGGCTGGGGTTACTGGTTTACCTGTAGTTTCCAGGCACTTCAATTGAGACAGTGTTGTGGGCTCTCCGATCTGCGAATAATCAACTGGGTAGGTTATAGTGTGGATTATGTCCGATAGACGCGGTTGAGAGACATATTGAATATCATCACTCGGTCGCCACCGCATCACTCACATGACATATCCATGACTTGGAAGACCACTGGCGCCTACAGTCTCACATCCGAAAAAACCCCCAGACGACGAATCATATCCAGAAGCAGGGCGAGATCTTGCCCGGATGGGACAGACTTTTGTGACTCCTGGGGTTGAGGACGTTACCATACAACTAGTGCCTTTTCAGATTTAGTTGGTATGGGAAAATGACAGGAAAAGCACACCCCCGACCATCTCAGAGTGGTCAGGAGGCGCAAAGTGGGGAGAGAAGGAGGTAAAATGCTAGATTAGGACCTGTCAATTTGGTATAATAAGTTAACTTTCAACCCGAAATCCTCGATGCCCAAGGTTTCTCTACATATGTATCACAATTCTTTCATATCTAGCCTTGAATCAAGTTAAGTCCTCTTTCCCTATACTCATCCCCACGGTATCCAGATCTAGCTCCAGATCACCACCTCCATTCACCTCACCTTCAACCCAGATAGACCCATCTCTATGTACCGCTAAGTGTTTCAACAGTATCGAAATGCACATTACGGACCATAGTAACTCCCAATACACCTTGTCACGTGGACGCCGGCCAGCCCTAAGTCCTACACCCTCCCATAACTTTTCGCCGACATTTAACGAGTACTTAAACAATCGTTACGCTCGTTCTCTGCCCTTCTTCTTCACACTTACCAAGCAGCTGGCCAGTTTGCTAGACCCTTCAAGGTTGCCATTGCAAACACTGACTTCTCGAATTGTCGTACGGTCTTGATGATGAAGTTGGTTTTTGACTTCATTCATCCAATACTATATTTTATAGACATACTTGACCGTCACGATGGTACATCAACATTCAACCTGATACCACTTCTCTATCCTGGATAGTTACATCCGTTGCTTCCTGCCTTTCACCCATAGTGCTGATTGTCAGAAGAATGGACTTCTTTCGACATCAAAGTTTGTGATATCTTACTATTAAGTACTTAAGTAGTTCAACATAGTAGGCTCAATTTAATTCCTGCTTTCTTTTGGAATTTTTGGTAGCTCTTGCTACGGATTGCTACCAAACAGTGCAACAACCTCTCCCATTCAGTCTCAAGCACGTGAATCAGCTCATCGGCCAACCCACACATAGCCGGATACACAGCAGCAAGATAGAAAAAACAACTGGCTACGGCAGCCTAGAACGGCCTTCTGCTAATATCGTGTCGCATAGATACTCAAATACACCTTCGTTGAACTTGCAACCCAATTCGTATGTACTATCCAACTTGATAGCAATGATTGCAGCAAACTTTCCCACTTAGGAGGACGTCGAGTACAAAACCCAGAACTATAAGTCAGTAATACCAAAATCAATTCGTAATGCCTGTAATCCCTTCAGAGTCGAATCAAATTCACCCTCGTCTCGTGTCAAAAGCTCTCTGAACCTGTTCGGCAACGGCAAAGCAGATATTCCGGAGAAGGTTATGAGCGAACAGCATCCAAACAACCTAAAGCCTAAGTGAACGTAGCATCCCTTTTAGACCATCGTGCCTATCTATGCTTCCAAACCCAGGGCACAATGCAGTGTATTAAGACCGCCGTCGGCCTCCTCAACTGGCGATAATCATCATACAGCATCGTGTCAAATGCCATTTTTCCACGGCATCCGTTTTCGGCTGAAGCCATTTTCCACGGCAACTGTTTGTAGGTTCAGGTTACATACTGCTAACTGACCGTGGGTTACATTCTGTATTGTGTAGCCTGTAGGTTTTCTGGATCCTGTTGCCTACCATTCTTCAAACTCTTCAGGTTCCTCTACCATGGAAAGCACCGAAAAGATAAGTCAGAATTAGCTCGAATCGGCTGTAATTGGTATACATTGGCAAACATTTGGTGAGCGCTTGACGAACGTGACCGTCTCCAGCGATCTCTCGATTTTCATCACACAAGTGACAATAAATTTGTAGATTATGGATTTGTGAAATATATACGCCTTACCCCGCACAAAATCTGTTAGAGTGTGAGCGAAGGTAAACTTCCAGAGGGGTCTCAAATTGGGTTTCAGTGAGACTTGACGTATTATCATTCATACGGATTGCAATTTTGTCGCAACATTAGAGAAACGTTGTTTCGTCCCCATCCGGCTGAGCCTTAGTCAACAAGTTGACACGGAAAATGATGTGTGATTGGGGGGGCTGAACTAAATCACATGACTACGAATGCTTAAGCAACAAACCATTTTCCGTCTGGGCTCGAGACAAAGTGAAACGATGCTGTAGGTACCAATGGGAATGTTACGATATGGGGAGAACCGTGTGCATTGACTATGGTGCGATGACAGTGTACAGGTCTAAAGATCCAAGATAGTAGGGAAGAAAAGAGTAGAGTGCAAAGTCTAAAAGAGCAGTTACGAACCCTAGGGCTCCAAGTCAGGTACAACTGTAACAGGGATGTTACTATAGTACTTAGGGGAGAACCGTGTGTTGATTCTATGATATAGTGAAGAGAAGCAGAGACGGAGAAAGACTCGATTTATATACAGAGGATCATCGGAAAAAACTTTGATGCTTCACCACTCGCCACTCTGAGCTTCACCACTCGCCACTCTGAGTCACTCGCCACAGGTTAGGTAACAAGGGAAGCCAGGGAAAGAACGTGTGATAACTCATGACCTAGGCCCCAACCACGCATACTAGAGTAGCCTCATGCTTCGCTACACCGTCAATGTGGGAACGAACCGTTGTTAACAATTAGATTATGGTATTGAATGTTTGGAAGCGATTCCAAATCCAGTGTATACGTGTATGGTAAAAGGGTCCTTGCAATATTTTCTGTTAAACCAGATTGAGTGGGAACACCTCGCCAACGCTAAAAGGACCCCGCCTCATTGAGGTGCAGGGATTTCGGTCACCTATCGGCATTTTCGTCCAATCATAACCCTTACCGGCGAGGTGATCCTGGCATCCACAAGTGCCGAGGCTTGCGAATTATCGATAGTACTCTATCATACCACCTTGGGAAACCGAGCAAAATGATTACAATATCAGGATAACGTACCTCTCTCTACAATAACGGGGCCTTTATTACAAATATGTGCGAACTTAAACGTTTTTAGGCTAACTGTGAGACAACGCTGAGTCGGCGCGAAAGTATCTTCAAGAGTTTGGAGTCTTTAGCTCCTGCGGCCAATATTATATATTACTAACCTAAGCACATTACATTTAAACCAACGACTTGCGATTGCTTGTATATCAAACTCATGGTGCCACGACAGATCCTCCTCCAGCTTCTTCTCCTCGGCCACATCCTCATGACGTCAACCAACTTTGTACACAGTACAACTGATGATATGTGCTCGATCGGTTCTCCCCTCCAAATTACATCACTTATACCCACGAATTCAAGAAGCGGTACACATATAGCCCTAACCCAGTGATAGACGCTCCCATCATAGGAAGCTGCAAGCTAGACGTTTGGCGGCGATCCTGGCCGCTGATATCAGCTTGTTCAAACACTACCCTAAAAGATCTAGTAGTCGGTGGATTTCTACTTTACATACATAATCCTATCCTCAAGACACAGCCAGAATGAGAGTTATACCTACAATTAAACTGACATGTTAGTAACATATTTCCAGTTTCAATAGATGCCTGCATCTATTCTGCACTACAGACTGAGGACAAGTATATGTTCTGCGGGAGGTGTATGTTCAAGTCGGTGGAAATTCTAGTAGCGAGGAGTATTTGAAGGAGAGATATACAGGATGTTCTATTGATGGTAGTTTTAGTTTTGGGGCCATGTATAGTGGGTAATTTGGTGGTCTTCCTCTCAGGTTCTAGCATATCCCCGCGGTGATGCGAACCAAACAGTTTCACACAAGAGCTCGGTATTAGCCTATCAACCTATCGCTTGCCAATGAGCTACTCCACTTACTGTGACTTACTTGTTGTAAAGTATCGGATATTAGTGTTAGGCATGTCGTTGATAGGCTGAGTAGTCGCACCGATAGCAAAAGGAACTCATTGAAATCCCCATAACCCTCAGCCGCCTCGCCGCATTTCGTCCACCAACTTGTCGGCAATATTGGGTCCCCGTACTGATACGAACCGATTAATTGCACCTGTGGGCCTATCAGCCAATAGGAATATTCCTCCGTCCGACCACCGCAGCTTACGTTCACATCCCATTTCTGCGCTCGTTACTGGTCTGTATCTTCGCTGCAGCTCTAGTAGCATCATGCCTCCACTTTCCCCACCGCCACGTCAAACCACTCTCTAGCACGGGAGTAAAACCGACTCCCTCCTTATCTCCTGTTCTGCGATCGAGCTGAGGGGTCGCGCAAAGCGTGTAAACACACACCGCTCGTTGTGCGTTTATTCGTTATTTGAAGGGCTCCTGCTCGTGACAACCAGCTTCAGTCTTCTAGCAATCTGTTAGTTCTCCTTTTGCTGTATGTAATATCTACGATAGCCATAGCGTAAGTACCTTTTCCTAAATTTCGCAGTTCTGAGACTGGTCTAAGTCATAGTTTCTTCACTTAGGCATGGAGGGCTCTAGGCCTGTACTTAAATAAAAATAAACATATTACTGATTTGTCTCCGCAAACACAAGGCCCCACGCCCTATCCATATTAACCAATGCTAACCGTCTAGTATTAATGCACGACATGATATGTCGCAACTAATGCATACCAAAAGACTTATATGTCAATTCCATCGCTAAGTTAGTCAATCAGCGTTTAGATTAGTCGATCCCTGACAAAAGAGCAGCAGCGACATGCATGAGCTTCTGCGACAAGACAAAACAGTTCCAAGGATACCCTGAAATAGCACTTATTTGTGATTGCACAATGCCGCAGACCTCCTTGCATCTCTTGTACTTAAGCACCACGCCACTGTCACTATCGCAATCACCTCACAATCCACCGCCGCGATGGAGAACGAAAGCCAGGGCTTCTGTACCACCTGCGATCTCACATTTCCTACTAAATTATTGCGCAATCAACATATGAAAACCAGAAGCCACCAACTCGCAATAACAGATAGTATTGTTGCCGAGAACCCAGCCAGTGCCTTAGGCATACCACTTACCCCGACCTCCCCCAAAAAACTTTCTTGTCAGCTTTGTCAACTGGAGTTCGAAAGCAAAGCACTACGCGATCGACATGTGAAGATATCACGGCGACACAGGCAAACATTTGGATGCGACATTTGCGATCAAGGATTCCTGGATTCAGACGCTCTATCAAGACATACGGTGTCGTCGCACACCACTTCAGCTGTGGCTAATGAACAGGGGTCTCTCGCAGCTTTACCGGAATGGCAACATAATTCGCAAGAAATCTCGCAAACTACGTCCCGTGCCGTCCAGTCTGTAGCTCTTTCTAAATTGTGTATACTATTTGCTAATTAAGACTCTAGAACGAGGAACGAGGGGCCGCGTACTTCCAATAATCACAGCTTCCCATCGGTGAGGAATACGACATCGTCCTCTTCCACGGCTAGGAACGTACCAGCAAACGCCTCTTCCACTGCTGGATCAGCACGTGGGACAAGACAACGCAAGGCTGCGGCCGTGACGAACAATCCGCTACGGGAGGCGCGGGACGCATCAGTCAAGGTTTCAAATGGTCTGGGGGTGGACAACTCCAAACCGGAAGCGTCCGGGATCAGTCGAGCCCGGTTCGACCTTCCTGCTAGACCGGCTCGTACTGAGCCCCACCCCCGGTCGGAACCGTCCACCAAAAAGCCAGTTACACGGCAGTCGAAACTGGGACCGTCCGAGATTAGGCCAAACCAGTCTCACCTTCCTGCGAGACCGGACCTTACTGAGTCCTACCCCTGGCCGGAATCTTCCACCAATAATCCAATTATGCAACAGTCCGGACTGGAACCGTTCGAATCTAGTCCAATCCAGTCCCACCCTACTAGACCGAACTTTACTAAGCCTTACCAATGGCCGGAATCTTCCACCAGTAATCCAGTTACGCAACAATCCGGACTGGAACCGTTCGAGTCTAGTCCAATCCGGTCCCCCCTTCCTGCTAGACCGAACCGTACTGAGCCCTACCCCTGGGAACAATCGTCAACCCAAAATCCGGTTACGCAACAGTCTAGACCAGACGTTACTGAGTCTTACCACTGGCCAGAATCTTCCACCAATAATCCGGTTACGCAACAATCCAGACTGGAACCGTTCGAGTCTAGTCCAACCCAGTTGCACCTTCCTGCTAGACCGAACCGTACTGAGCCCTACCCCTGGGAGGAATCGTCAACCCAAAATCCGGTTACGCAACAGTCCAAATTGGAACCGTTCGAGTCTAGTCCAGTCCAGTCCGACCTCGCTGGACTTGATGGTACTGTTCCCTACCTCAGACCATCCGCACCGTTGCAAACATTGGCACTAGCGCCCTCCAATACCCGAAGGAGAGGAACTTTTTGCGAAATATGTTCCGCTGACATGGAGCCTGGCGAAAATCGCGAGATTCACAAACGCTCTCAGCAGCATATCGTCGCGTGCAAAGCAAAGGGCTTCTATTGCAGCGACTGCGATGAAGCCTTCGATTCCCAAATCGAGCAACGTTTGCATATCATAATCGAGCAACATTTTCATGTCGATAATCACAATAATGCCAACGATCCGGGTACGGAACCATCCAGACTAGAACCGTCCAGGTCCAGTCCAGTCCAGTCCGACCGTCCTGCTAGACCAGATCGTACGGAGCCCTACCCCTGGCAGGAATCATCCACTCAAAATCTAGTTACGCAACAGTCCAAACTGGAACCGTTCGAGTCTAGTTCGGTCCAGTCTCACCTTCCTGTTAGGCCGGAACGTACTGAGCCCTATCCCTGGCAGGAGTCGTCCACCAAAGATCCGGTTAGGGAACCGTCCGTCCTGGAACCGCCCGAGTCCAACCCGGTCCAGTCCGACTTCCTTGCTGGATCGCATCTCACAGAGCCCCACAGACTAGAACCTTCCAGACCGTCAGCATCATTGGATACCCCCAAGTCGTTACCAACCAAACGTTGCGATATCTGCGGCGTAAGAATCCTTGAGAGCGTAACAGCCGATGAGCAGTTACAGGTTCATGTTGACACCTTTAAACGCAACGATCTTTGTTGTTCACCATGCGACAGGAGCTTTGGTAGTGACCGGGTAGACTTCCTTGCGCATATCCTGAAATCGCACATCCCGCCCCGGCCGGTGAAGTTCAATTGTTTTCAATGCAATCGGGGCTTTTCGTTTAAAGAGTACGTTAATCACGGCTGTCTCAACCCTACCACAGAACTCTCCGCAAGTGATTACTCCATCGAAAATATCAAGCCCTTTGAATGCCTGGCGAGCAGCAATTGTGGGCGGAGATTCAGAACCCAGGGGGCAATGATACAGCATATCGAGACAGGGTCATGTCTTCGAGGCCTGGGTACGACGAGAATCGAAGTGCGAGAGAGGTGGAGCCACGTGATGAAGGAAGACACCGAAGAGGACGAAGAGGAGAATCGTACCTCGAGCGACCAAACAGCATGTGAAGCAAACGACGAAGAACCGGGCGAAACAAGCGACGAAGAGCCGAGTGGAGCAAGCGACGAGGGACGGGGCGGAACAAGCGACGAGGGACCGGGTGAGGCAGGCGGGGGTGTCCAATTGTCTTCCTTGGCGGAGAACAAATAGACAGGGCTTCTATGGGAGGTTCAAGTGGTTGTTGCGGGATAACAGAACGCATATACTATATTGCAAGTGAGATTTGATGTTTGTTTTCATGCTGCGAGGAGAGTGTATATTTTGGGCCCAAATGCAAATCGATAACTTCCTATCTCACTTTTGAGTCAATTTAAACAATTCACTGCACTTGGCGTGTATAAGCAGAAGTTACGAGCCATACGATATTTGGTTATACTTGAGCAATGCAGTATGTATCTCGTCAAAAGACCCTCTAAATACCACTAAATCACTTGAACGTAGCCTTAAATTTATCTAGCATACAGTAGAACCTTGCAGATACCGGTACCACCTCTCACAGCCAAGCTACCGGCATACCCGCGCACGACAATACCGGGGTTAATGGGTCCGAAACTCCTCAGAACAGTCACGCTGAACAGTTTAAACCAATCCGTGCACATTTTGATTTCCGAGGAAGTATCTGTATATCCAAGGTGCTGCGATATAATGATTTTTCGGATGGCTGTCATGGCTATGTCTTGGTAATAATCCGTCAGATGGTAACGGGGGTGCCGGGTATTACAGCAACGATCACCGGACCTGAACGAACTAATGTCTCCTACTTTTAGTTGTATGGCCAATATCATGCACTTTCCAACAGGTTCAAAAGGTGGAAAAGGCGGTCAACTGCTTTCCAAGTCCGTGTCTGAGGCTACGACTTTCAGTGTGGTTCAACCATTGACTACTAAAACTAGGAATATTTTGTTTCACCCAAATACCTCCTATTACAATGAGCCCTAGAACGAGGTCTAGAATGCTCGGAGTCACTCGTACACCGTACACAATTTATCACTCTCCGCCACTCTCCGCCATTCTCTCCGCCACTCTCTTCGCCAACACTTCATCGGCCTCCTACGGGATCTCGAGCACATTATATAAGACATAGGTTCTATCTGTAGGACTTCACTAGTATCGCATAATTCAACACTTACAGCGCTTGGCAGTCATGAGTGACTGATACGAATAAGGCGGAATTTCAGTTGTGTATATATCAAAAGCAGGGTGATCCTGATTAACTAGATTCGGATCAATTAGAATACGTGAAGATAGGCTCATCTTGCTTGCATATTGACAGATATTGCCGCCCTGGCAATCTCAGACAGCACCATAGCCGGGAATAGCCCCCTGTTCTACCCACAGGATCATCTGCTCGGGCACACTAGGCAAGTCTCGGAGTGTGGTATCGAGACTGGAGCCAAGCCTACTTGACAGCGTGACGCAGGTTAGTCTCGAGCAGCCCAAGTTGGATTCGACCTAGCTTAACGCAAAGCTAAGTTTCATCAGTTTGTTGGAATGACAGCTTGACGAGGTCTGACTTGAGCGACGCAGAGCTACATATCTAGCCCCAGAGCAAAGTCAAATCCAATCCAGCCAAACAGCAAAATATGACGGTTCGCCCCGCCGCATCAAAAGTCGTCTGCAGACTAAAAGATCCGGTGCAAAAAAGCAAACATCCCAGTAAAATGCTCTGCCGCAAACTCGACATCCACGAAGGATCGCGTCAACGGAACCAACTACGTATTCCTTCCTTCATCAGTTATCTCTGCATCAGATCAACCTACGCCAGCACTACTGCCCTCATCGTTGCTTCGATCTTACCACCTGTCGCTTACAAGCACCCACACATTCCTGCACAATCTGCAGCTCCCCACCGGAAATCCTTTGCACCGAACTCCATTCCTCGCCCCTCCATCCTCCACCGTCGCTCGTTCTCCTCCGTCGCTACCACTATCCGTCGCGATGGCGCACTTAACGCGTCCCCGAAGCGACTCGTGAGCTAAAGCTTCAAGGAACAATGGCGCTGCTAGTTCTCTTCGGTGGCGATGGTAAGTGATCGAACTGAACCCTCTACGCTCAATTTGCAAGAGCGGAATACTGAGGTACCATCGGTAGATCTTTGGTCTCGTTTCAACGATCGATTCGGTCACGATTTAGGCCACCTATCCGTCGACGGCCCACGCCAGGTTCCCACTGCTGAACTACGCCTTTTGTATTGTGTGCCCCACGCGTGGATACTCTATCTACTTCTCCTCACCCGCATACAGGCCACCCATCACATCGCTACATAGCCCATCTTCCGCCTCAACTACGATCTACTCCGATCTCCACACGGGCGTACGCGCTCTCCCCTGCAATATCGTCAGTAGGTCGCATCCGTAGCAGGCTGTGCATACGGCGGGTAGACTACAGTACGCCTTTACGGGTTTCAGGCAGGCTGCTGCATAGTCGCGGAGACTACTCGAAGTAAAAGCGCACGGAGAGGTACTCGAGACGGCGATGGAATGGCGCGTTCAGCGTCTTTCAACTATCTGTATGCTCTTTGGCCTCGGCGGCCAACTGCTTGGATTTCAGAGCGCCCATCAGTAGGCTCTCCTGCTCGACTCTTTGTACGATATCGCTTCTCCGCCGACGCAGTTTCACTACATACTCCTCGCGCTCTTCCTGCGAAGTCGACTTCACTCTCTTCTCTGCCGGGCTCATTTATAATCTGCCCCTGAGCTCCCCCCACCGTCACTCATTGGCTTTCAACAATTGCTCATCAATGATTGGCGTATAGCGCCTCTCCGCCAGTGCTTCTCTACCGGCTCTGATCCACGATTGGCTCCAGACACTCCTCCGCCGGCGATCGCCCATGATTGGAGCCTGTGATTCCTCCGCCGGCGCAATTCGAGATTGGCGCTTTTCCGCTCCTCCGGTATCGACTCCTCGCCCTCACCTCCGTGGGCCCCTCCAGCATACCATTAGTCGGATTCTCAAAGCCTCTAAGCACTCAACCTTCCTAATGATGCATCCAACACGCCGGGTGGTGCCTCTGACGTTGCGGCTGTCGTGGGGCTTCTGCCGTCTGTGGGAGGACATTGCTAGGATTTTGTCTCTTTGCTGAATGAAAGGTGACAGTATTGGTGGTGACAGAAAGCCGGAGGCAATCATGAGATCGAAGGAATCACTTCTTTGTGCAATGGGCCGAGGCATAGGGTCTGTGATAACGAATACGGTGACGGTGACTCTTGATTATTGGGGTGTGAGTTTATGGCTAGTGGTGAAAGTCCTACCTTATGCTCGTTAGATTACCCTAGGCGCTCAGGAGAACACAGGAAGGTTTGTTCTTTTCAACTAATGCTCTAAGACCCCGGCCTTTCCTTTGCATTTGCAACGCCCAAAGGCACCCGTGGGCCAGGGATGGAATAAACACCGCATCATACCGTTCTGTACTATAAGGAACAATGATCGATATGGATAAGTTTTGTGAGAAATAAGCTTTCGCTCAAATAGTTAGGTATATATTGAAATATTTAGCATGTAACTTGAGTACTCTTGATATTGTGACTACAATCCATCCAATCTAAGCCTCTGCAATCTGCCAACCCCGACCTCAAACATTTCAATTTATAAGATCTGGTGCGAGGTAGGATGTTCTATATTAGCGGTACTGACAGATAGCGACTTAAAAGCGATAGAATGAATACAACTTCGGTCATCTCTGAGAGTTCGTTGCACTTCAATCTCTACCCAAAATGAAACCTTGACAAAAACCATAGCCAGGCTTGATATAGACTGCCAAACAAGCTTCCCGTTCTCAACATCAACGGCTAATCGTAAGTATTGGACCGTAAACTAGAAGTAGCACAGAACTAGCCCATGCCTATACTGCGGCGGCGGATTGTAAATAGTTCAACCGAATATATCCTAAGATAATGATGTGGTATGATCAAGTATGGCACTGGATGGGGCAGTATTCTGTATCAATCCTCGTCTCATCTAAACCATGGGGCGAGCGATTTAAGGTGTATACGGTTTACTACTCCAACTAGTTACATTGTGCGGGGGGTTCCATCAACCCCACAATCTTCCTCTCCCCACATTAACTTCTCTAATATTTCAGAGATCAGGAGATTGTTCAAAGTAAGGTGATCTAATCCATAAGCTGAACACATACCTCCAATGCGGTGCGTGGTTCCTACATGTACGGCAGCTGTTTTGCGTTTTTGCTAGCGTTGGGAGAACAAGCTATCTACATCATATTTTAGCTAATATATCTTAGAGTAAAGTTTCTATATTCCCGGATCCGTAGTCCAATTTAGTCGTGATTAACCAATTTATTTCTCCATCCATAGAGGAGCTGCGTCGAGTGATGGCTATGATGCTGCATTCTTCTGGGGTAGATTGGAACGCTTTGCTGAAATGTATGGCGTCTGGATGGGGTGTTCATGATAGATCTGCATTTCAGTAAGTAGACAGTACTTGTAATACCTACAATAATGCAAGAAATATCATCTTGACCCACGAGTTACACCTATCAATTCCCCTCAAAACGAGTACTTGCAAAGTCGGTGGTCTAATCACAAAAGTGAGGGTGATTATGCGGTGTGCATTTTTAGGGGCCGTACTTTTTTGTATCATTAGTCGGGGTTCAACTTCAACATCCGGTCCTTTCTCGCTGTTGGTGAGCAGGCTGCGACAAGTGGCTTCATGTCTGTGCTGGAGGATTACTTTAGGGGAGTGGTGGCTTCTTGGACAAAGGGGATAGTGGGTATTTTTGATGGCAGTTCTCACTTTTAACTTTTACTTTCTCTCTATATTTGTTGTTCGATTTTTGTTTAGTGTATCTGACAGCTGTTAGAATAGATGACTTTTTAGTGATGGCTGTCGCAGCAGACATTATTGTTGGAAAGGCCCGGGTGTTAAAGTTGAACCACGGCTGATGGTGTGTCGGTACAACACAGTACGACCCTTGGGTGTTATGGTATTTGAAACATTCAGCCCCTTTTTTAGCCGTGATATGTGCTTATGCTAGGGATTAGAACCAACATGTACCCCACTGAAAGCAGTGGATATGTACCACCCTTCCTCATCCACACTAGTCTCGTGCCCAGACTCTCTCTTAGCGTCTCAGCCACTTTCTGACGAAAGAGCTCCGACTTAGTGAGAGTCTGGAACTAATGGGTTTAGCCAAGTCCGATCGGGCGCTACTTGTAGCCATCGGAGCTTCCTAATACAGCAACCATGCTTCCGATGTAACACTAAGTTTATCGGGAGTCTCCCGATATTAAGAACTGTCTCCGGGTCCAAATACCACTGTCCGATGACCAATCCGAGCATCTATTCTGGTATCTGAGCTATATATATCGGAATGCAAATTCCAAGCCCATAAGTGAATAGAACCCAATCCCTTGATATCCTGCCAACCTGGAGCCACCAAAAGATACCCTATAGCCTTAAACCGTTATGCTTTCCCATCCCAAAGCAAAGAAAAACAATCCCCGAACCATAATCCCAGTAACAGACCCAAAGAAACAATGCAAAC
>Ga0307512_10003710_pt1 | contig 17344 bp, 23 predicted proteins | sample 14_EM_MG_FD_200267 | JGI IMG/M metagenome (GOLD analysis project Ga0307512, IMG submission 200267) | Populus trichocarpa ectomycorrhiza microbial communities from riparian zone in the Pacific Northwest, United States - 14_EM | ecosystem: Host-associated > Plants > Roots > Unclassified | place...
TTGTGGTGTATTCCTCCCAACCCCCTTCTATTACTTTGAAACCACCTTGGGGGTCCATACGCCAGGGCCCAATCTCCATCATAAGTCCGTCAAAGGACGAACATCCGGGACCCCCCTATGTGAGATACGTCAAGGATTGGCAGACTAGCACCTAGAATACGCATAGTGCTCACGTTAAACCAGAACATAATCCGCTCCCTGTCTGCAGTCCGACGAGCCTTGATAAGTACAAAGTACAGATGGGACGTGACTGCGGTATCTGGCAAGCTTGCCGCGTCTGGATCCGCGTTTAGATGACCGGCATAGATGTGCAGCGGGTGAAGTGGGTCTGGTTGGAGGTCAGGTAAGGTAGGCACGTAGAACGACGCCGCTGAGGGGACTGGGTTTATGGTGTAAGTATGTCGGAGCCATCAGTCTGATGTTTCAAACGCGTACCATCTGTGGGGGCAGTCGATACAAACGGAAGGAGAAGAAAGAACGGAGCGACACAGTGCACGGTCCACCGATGTAATGGGAACATGGTATTGTTTTGCTCAGAAGAGCGGGAAAGATTGCATGGACGTGGACGTGTTTTGCCCGGAGAGCGCTCGCTTAACCCAAAACAGCACAGCAGAGTACGTGTACGCAACAGTTACAACAGACTCACAATAACAATAAGGCTTCGAGTTAAGTTACAGCACTACGTGCTCCTGACGTCCCGCCCACAACCAACTTATTGACGTTGTTCATTAACCACTACCATGAGGCTGAACACGCTTGCCCTCGCGGGTCTCCCACTCATCGCACCTTCTTTTGCGCAGTATTTCTCCGCTGGCTGGACTCCTGGTCAGGCTATCCCCACTGATGCTCCATCACCCCCATCATTCGAGCCAGAAACTAAGCCTCTACCCCCGCCACGCCAGGGCGAGTCCCGTTTCAGTTTGTCCTACCTCCTCTCGAACGGCGGCCCCGTTTCCCAGGTTTTCGATCGTCTGGGAATCAACCTCACGGAACGCTTGGAAGCTGTCAAAGCTAATTCAGAAATATGGGACAACCGTATACCCCTCATCACAGACGACAACTACAACGACCTCATTGTAAACGAAGTGCTGACGACAGAGGAGGAAAAAGATCGCGTGTGGTTTCTTATTGTGTGAGCATCCCATTATAATATGCGGGCGAGGTTGTTGGCTAACCCGCCACTGTTCTCAGCACAGCCGCAACCGGTCACGGCTCTGGCATATCCTTGTTTGCAGACAAGGAGTTCGACGAGGCTTACAACACTTCACTAGTCGAAAGTGACCTGCCCCATGTTCGCTGGGGTCGCATTGACTATATAGATGTCACCTATATCACCTCTAAATGGGCCCTCTGGAAGTGCGTCGCCTTCCTTCGTTCCTTGTTTCTTCTGCTGATATTAATTCCCGCATAGCGCACCCGTTCTCGTCGCCGTATCCGACAGGGGAAAAACCCTTCGATTTTGGCGTGCCACCCAGATCCGACTGAGAGCTGAATCATTACGCGAATTCCTTAAGTCCGGGGTGTGGGAACATACACCACCATGGCAAACTAGCTTCGCCCCTGGTGGCAACAGGTGAGCTTCTTTGGACCCGTGCGCATAGGGTTTGTGACGTGGCATCATTTCAGGGAGTTTTTGATGGAATGGCAAGCTATGGTCATGGCCAAGTCCTACAACATTCTCCGCCTTGTTCCTCGATGGGCATTATACATCTTGACTGGCGTCCTTGGCAGTTTTCTCATGAATCTCGTGCATCGTGGAGGGACAGAAACAGCTGCCAAAGCTGACCCTGTAGCCCCAGCCAAGACTGAATCGAATGCAACTGGTTCAAGCACGGCTGTCGCACCCTCTGCAACCAGTGCTACGCCAGCGAAGGGGAGGGGCAAAAAGGGCAAAAAGTAGCGCCATCAAGTGAGCATGGCCCAAAACCAAGAGTCACCACCACCTAAAGTTATATTGTCTTACGAATTGTTTGGGTACTTTGTATTTCGAAAGAATAATGAGGGGATTGTGGTCTAAACACTGTTTCGTCGGGATTACAGTACCCTATTAAACGTGGATTGCTCGGATTGCTCGGGGAGTGAAGACGTGAGGTAATAGATGGACAGAAAACAGAGACAGCGGATCTACTCCTTGTAAGGATACTCGAACTTTGGCTGGTCTTTACGACGCCAAAGCTTGCGTCTTGGTGAAAGAATATCAAAAGAGGGTTATGTGGAATCGTAGGAGAACTCACTTCCTCTTTGTAGGTACATGTTCCACATACACCTCCACGCAATACTCTTTTTTGAATTCGCGGATAAATCGTGGATCCCATAGCTCACTGGCGACACCAAGATCCTTGCAACAACGCATTAGGGCGTTGCTTTTACACGCCTCGGTTGCTGTAGGAATTCCGGATGGGTCGAAATACTCTTGCTCACCGCGGGCGATAGCAACAAGGCTGAAAATCAAGGTTCGCGCTTTTGATCTCTCAAAATACAGGTTCACTCACCGCCCAAGGCAAACCAGGGCGTATTCTCGGCTGACTATCTTCGGCCCCACGTTGGTTTCGCTACGAGGAGCCAGGCCCCAACCACCTGGACCGAAGGCCTTGTTCAAGATTCTGCGATACTTGATTTCTGGGAGATAAATCATGCCATCTTGAGGTCGGCGTTTCGTCAGTAGAAGAACCAAGCACTATGTACCCTGAAAGGACAGACCAGGTTTCATTTCGATGTCCAAGGGTTCGATCGCGGCCTGAAGGATATCAGCTACCTCTACGGGAAACGGTTGGGTGGATAGGCCATGATAGCTGCGTGACCAATCCGTGGTGCTGCCGGTAGGAGGGGTGTCAAGAAGTGGGGGGAGCGCCAACGCGCCAGATGAGGGGATGCTCTCTGGGGGAGTGCTGTCAATGATCTCACTCTGAGTGGCAACGTCGGCCTCTATCTCGCTTGCGGTGGTCGGGTAGCTGTCCACTATCTCGGGGTTGCCTTGCGTGGAATTGGGTTGAGTGGTGCTGACTTGAGCGACGAGCGGTGTCTTGTTGGCCGAAGAGGGTCTGGAAATAGTACGGGACCTTCCTCCAACAGTAACATAAGTGCGGATGGGGGAAAGCACACGGAGTGGCGACCTAGCAGCCCGAAAGCTAATGAAGAGGTGAGACATCATTTTTCACTGTATACAGTACCTGTACGAGTCTCGTCAACGTCAACGGTTGACGAAACAGGTGGACGGCCCGGCCCGGCGGGGAATTCGCGTTGGGTCGCGTGGTCGCGTACTGGTCGCGTCCACTAAGTGTCCACTAGCGCTAGCGCAACTATTGGTAAGTTCAATTAAGCTACCGGAGCTCAATAACGGGGTGACGATGTGTTCATTTCTACCCCGGTTCTCCTTGTTTTTGACCATAGAGGTGACAGTCTATTCGCACCCGAGAGCTTACAATGCCTCAAATGTGGCCTCCGATGAAATGCCGTGGCCGGATGAGTAAAAACGCCACCTACAGTACTCGGCGATAAACCGAGGTTGTGGCTCTAGCCATTGATATTTTTCTTCCATACTGTATCCCGGTATTTCATGTCTCATTCCCTCGCAGGTTTGGTGCGGTTGTGGGCCCTGAAACGGTCATCGCGTTGCCGTGTCACCCGAAATCTGCATACACTACAGTAGTGAATTGTTGACCTTTCCCGCTTTTGGGTCTAGTCCTCTCCCTGGGTTCCGAGTTTGTCAAGGTCAAGCTTTCGGCCCCTTATCTTTTCACACGGCAAGGCACCAAACTGACACGAACCCTGCTGCAATTCCCACGTCCTGGTCAGGTCACCGTACCGTTCTGCGTCGGTTTTACGATACCTGTTCCCACAGGCCTTCTAACAGGGCGTTACACAACCACCACATTAGTTCCTACTTACTATGGCTTCCGTCACTCAGGTGTTCCGTGGACGCGCAAATCACGGCATGTCTGCCTGGGACCATTGGTGCCGTTTTTGGACTAGACTTCTTCTCGTAACCGCCTGCTCTCCGGCGTCCTTTCGTCGTCAATTCGAAGATGTTATCTCTTCAGATTGCTCCCTGATGGGAAAGGTGGTCGTCAGATTTGATTTACCCTCACATATTTAGTCTGCGCGACAAGCTCTGATTTCCCCGTTTGCGTTGTAGTCCCGTCGTCTTACCATCCCTATTCGCCATGTCCGCGGATAACGAGAAGCTCTCCATCTCGAACGATGTCACTTCGGTGCATCACGATGTAAAGGGGACTGAAAGCATTCGACGAGATGACAATGTTTTACTCGCAAGACTGGGCTATAAAAGCGAGTTTAAGCGGGAGTTCTCTGTGAGTGTGCTCTACGACTTACTAGGCTATGGTCAATTGATACTGATGCCGGACAGCTTATAGAGACTGTGGCATTCTCGTTCTCCATCATGGGTGTCATTGCCTCGGTGTCTTCCACCCTTTCTTTCCCCCTATTAGCAGGTAATGGGTCCTTGGTGAAAAAGCATGGGGCGATTTATAATTAGTTACTTTCTTTCACAAGGCGGTCATGTTGGGATGGTATGGGGCTGGCTCATCCCTTGCCCATTTGTTCTGTGCGTCGCGGCATCTCTCGCTGAGATGACTTCCTCCATGCCGTAAGTGATATCTTCTTCCAATTGCTATCTTTGATAACTGAATCTGGCAAAGAACAAGCGCTGGACTGTACTATTTTTCTGCCAAGTTGGCTTCACCAAAGCACGCACCCTTGGCGAGCTGGATCACTGGATGGGCGAATGTGACCGGTCAAGTCGCCCTTGTCAGTTCTATCGACTATACCTGGTTAGTATTATTCTTTGTTCGATAATCCGACTTTTTGATCCCATATGGACTCAGTGCACAAATGATCACTACTGCAATCACGGTTGGCTCCGATGGGGCTGTTGTACTCGGCTCTGGGGCGACATATGGAATTCTCGTGGCTATCCTGGTGTTTCATGGCATCATTTGCTCTGCTGCGACTCGTATTTTGGCTAGGCTGAACTTGGCTTACGTGGTTATGAATGGTGAGCGACCCCCTTCCTCTCTTCCTAACAACACCCCTTTACTCAATTTCACACAGTTGGGACGACCATCGCTGCTATTATCGTCTTGGTTGTTTGCGTAGGGCCAGATCGGGCCTCAGGGAAGGACGCATTCACTTTGTATGAGAACAGCACTGGGTGGGCCGACGGTGAGCTCTTCCTATCATTTTTGACTTCATCTGACTATGAGAAGATGGCTGGGCGTTCCTCTTGGCCTTTACTTCCGTAATGTGGACGCTAACAGGATGTGAGCCATTCACAACTTTAAGAAGGGAACGTTACTTGATGCGCATCTCATGACAGACGATTCGGCGGCCCATGTCTCTGAAGAGGTTACTGGGGCAGCTCGAGCAGCGCCAATCGCTATCATGATCGCCGTCGCCGGGACGCAGTTCCTAGGCTGGTTGATTTATATCGCCGCTTCGTTTGCGACGACGTCTGTTCCGGATCTCCTGGCCGCCACCCTCCCGTTGCCAATGGGCCAACTGTTCTTAAACGTCGCCGGCAAGCGAGGAATGCTTGCGATATGGAGCTGTATTATCGTCGTGCAGGTGAGAGAATCGTGTTGCTGACATCAGCGTGTCAAGCTCAAGTTGCCCAGCTCGCTACAGGCGCAGCGCAGGGTGTGGATGCCTCCCGCGTTGTCTTTGCATTCGCCCGTGACAACGCGCTACCTGGCTCTCGATGGTGGAAACAGGTCAATCCGTACACCCAGACACCCGTGAACGCAGTCTGGCTTGTCATGCTCGGTGCGGCTATTTGCGGCCTTTTCGGTTTCAGTGCTGCCGCGTTGAGTTCTTTGGCTGGGTATTACTCTCGTTGTTGACCTTGATACCTTGTTTTGATACTGACAATCATCGCTCTAGCGCGTCTGTTATCGGGCTTTACACATCTTATGCTACGCCCATCTTCCTCCGTATCACGACAGGGCGCGATAAATTTGTACCTGGGTCGTTTACTTTGGGAAGCTGGTATCTCCCCATCGGTGCCCTTGCAGTCGCTTGGGTAACCTTTGTCAACATTTTGTTGATGTTCCCGACTGTTCGGCCTACGACTGCAAAGAACATGAGTGAGTTCTATAATCATTCTCCGTCGTCTGTGCGTGACCCTTGCCATCCAGACTACGCGGTCGTCATCATCATGTCCGTATTCATTTATGCCTCCCTGTCATGGGTCATTTCCGCCCGAAAATGGTTCACTGGCCCCGTCCGGACCGTCACCGAAGAGGTATCTTTTGGGGATGATGATAAATAAAGGTCCTCATGTAGGATAGCGCATGTAATGAGGGTCCCATTCCCATGGCGTAGTAATAATCCATGGATCTTCGTACTTTACCGATACCTTGCTTGCCTCAAAGTTCCCCGGGAAGCAACTTCCTCATCTTCGTAGCCTCGTCCCAATTCTCATCCACAGTCCATTCAATCTGCTTGTCGGCTTGCAGCGCCAGCACTTCCTTTAAATTGCGTCTGCCCAGATGCGAAAGGTCCAGCTCTTGTGTTGCCTGGTCAATTGCATCAAGCCAGGCACGTGCTACATCCACTTGGGGATCGGTCAGTTCGGGAATACGAAACGCCCACAAGACCCTATCTGTGGCGTGCGTTACGTAGCCTATTTGGATGCCTGAGTAACGTATACCCATCGGAAATATATTGTTTACCGTTCGGTCGTGCCTGCTCCGGTGTCCACTTGATTGTATATCTGAACGTTGGAAAGCCTGCTTGCAGGAGGTCTCTATGGAGAAGCCGAACGGGTAAGTACACTTGGCCTGCACTGGCGATTACACCAAATAGCTTTTCAAGTTCTTCGACCTTGGCATCATCTGGAGGTCTTCCGTAAAGATCGATCATGTGCTGTACCATAAGTGGGTAGTAGTATCTTTCAAGGTTCTCCTGGACGTCCGCTTTATGCTTAATTGGGTGTGCAATAGAGTAGAGGTACCACTCCTCGGAAAGGTCCCCAATAATAACGTTGCGCACCCCATGTTCAAGAAGGCCATGTGCCAGACCCCCAGTACGTTGCCAAGCCATGGGATCTGGCACGTCTGATAACCAGGTACTATCCAAACACCCTCTGAACGTTCCGTACGGACCCAATCGCTCGTTATCGATGAGCTCAGTGATGGACCGCCAGCTCGTCCTCTCGGGGTCGCGTAAGACAGAGAGCGTGTCTGTGCCATCCGGATCTAATCCCAGGGCACGAGACAGCGCCGCAAACTGAGGGCGTAATTCAGCCGGTGTCTTAGGGTTCATCCTAGACCCAACACAGTCTGAGCTCCAAAATATGCCCGAGGAGGGCACAACGCCTTACACTATAGCGTTTGACTGCAACATAGCAGACGTGAATGGCGCCTTCACACCAGGTGGCAGCCTCGAAGCGTGGTGTAACAACTGATGAACGGAGTGCGCGCCTACAGTTTCCAAACTTTACTCAGACGGATCCCCCATCTTAGTAAAAAGAAAATAAGACTTGCCTGACGATAAACCAGTGATTCGAACGGTCTCTGGGTCCCCTGTCATGTTGAAAAAGGAAACACAGTAGCAGAACGAGAACCCAGCCCGCCCTTTAAATAAAGATCTTACCTCCAAACACACTGATATTGTCGTGAACCCATTCCAACGCCATCCATTGATCTTTGAACCCAAAATTACCCTCGATCCTGGGCCTGTCACAGGCGAGAAACCCGAACGCGGAAAGACGATAGCCGATATTGACCCAGACTTCAGAGCGCTCGGCGGCTATGTACTGAGCTTGGCTTTCCAAGTGGTGTGGTGATCCGAACTGGAGGAAACTACCATACAAACTTATCTATCAGTGCCTTCTCTAATCATAAGGGTGACAGGGCGAACCCGCCGTGGATGTAAATCTTGACCGCGAAGCCGGATTTCATGGGGAACGACGGAGGTGCAACGATATTCAAAAAGAGGCTGATTGATCATGAGTGTAAGCGCACAATTAATTAACAACTATCACGACCATCGTACGGGTTTTCTGTTGGCCGTCCCAGACCAACCTTGTCCTCGAACTTTATACCTAGTAAGTTCAAACGCCGCTCAGATATCTCTAGATGTTCGGGACTTTTCGCGCATACCAGCAGCTTGGCCGTCGTTCGTGGGCTGTACCGCATCTGGTCCGAAGTCAGTGTTGACAAACAGCATTGAAGTGGACGGAACTGATCGAACTGACAAGAACTCTCTGTGATGTAGTCTCTGTCCTGATAGCGAAAGTCCGAAGGGAGAGGAACTGGATTCTCAAATCTACCAGGTGGAAGGGCATAAGGTATTTCTGAACATCCAAATAACATCGGGTCGAATACAAATCGAATGATGCCAGTGATCAACCCCTTACCGAGGAATACCGCAGCGCCGTTCCTTGATCGGCCACCAGTTACTGGGCCAAACCGTGTCTTAACTACCACCCTTTCATTTGTTTGAGCAAGTTCATCGTGAAGATGAATTGAGGACATTGGTATGGGTTGTGCGAACTATCAGTACACGTAGTACAGTAGGACAGGCACGGGTTGCGACGCGACATTGAAATGAAGATCCATGCAGCACGTGACCATGCATCAGGTCCCTACACGACACGAGATCAGCAACTTGAACTGCAGAAACAGTCAATAGTATGCCCCCATCCAGGCCGGCCACTGTAGCAGGTTATCACCAAGATACCGTGGCTCCGTCAATGTCGCCATCTAGTTCGTTTAGTCGACCTCTATATAATGAATCCCCGCGGCCCACAAGCAGCGCCAGCACTCATCGGCCATCTTCACGAACGACGAGCCGACCTGTATCTAGAGCATCAACCAGACCAACATCTCGCACAGGACATAGGCCACCTTCCAAGTTTTCTCAACGTCTGCCATCAAGACAGATGTCTCGTATCATTTCCCTGAGCCACACTTTGGTTTCCCAAATAACCGATTTGCAACCCGACGACGAAGAGGGTGACTTTCGCGCATTAGTGGATTTCACCACAAAAAGTCTGGACTATAACGTAAAGGCTGCCCCGAGCTCCAGCATGAATGACATAACAAAGCTTCTTCATGGGTCTGTTTCTCTATCTTGCGCGCCACTCGTTGCTGATCCAGGTCTAGTCGTACCGAAAGGGCACGAATCAACTCACAGGAGCCTTGGGCTGATGCCCTTGAGCATTTTTTCTCTCTCGTGAAGTCACAAGTAGAGAAAATACATGACATTGACTCAGAAATCACTGTGATTATCCTTAGTATGAACGCGGTACATTTTGGTTGACTACCTCACTTAGCCAACACATCTTCCTAATCATCTGATGTTCTTGGTAATCCACATTTACCGTGGTACAACGTCAACTGATTCATTTCTTTAGATACTCCTTTCGGTCCCTCCGACGTCATTGACCGTGGAACATGCAGAAAACTATTTAGAGAGTAGCAGGGCCCCTCACAGGGACCCTGTATCTGTCAGTTGGAAGGATATTCTGGATGAGGAGCCGTTCGAAGGGCAACATTGGGAAGGTGTTTATGGCTTGCCACCTGGTAGCACTGTAGAAGGCTGGGAATCGAAGAGTCTCGACAGCACACCGCCATATTCTCCTTTGCCTCTTGAAGACCTTGGCGATCTCACCCCTTCACCGTCTTCGATAGATTCGCCTCTGGCCATTGAAGCTGAACTCTCCCTGAACCCGGACGTAGATTCCCCCAGTATGGCTAGCATCTCGAGTTTTGGTCACCGGCAATCGATTGAAGATTTACAACGGCGGCAGTATTGGAGAACCGAATGGCAGACTGACGCCTCGTTGACGCCTTCATTTGCAATCGAGAATGCTTCCTCACTTGGCAAGTTGTTTTATCCCCGTGTTCGAAGCTATTTGCAGATTTTTTTTGTATAGGACCTTTAGCCGATCTCATATTAAGTGAACGGAATTCGTCGAAGCCAGGTGCCCCGCATAAAGTTGTCAGTAAATCCATTTCCCCGAGCCGATTGCGAGTATTTACATCACCGGAACGGCTCAGAGATATATCCACGAGCACGACGCTGTGCGTGAAATCTTAATGGCATGTCAAGGGTATAAGAATTCCTTTTTAAGATGGGCTCAATCTGATGACGGAAGGTTTTCATTTGAGGTATGTGCCGACATTGTCCTTTCCGTTTTCTAGTTCAAATTTGATCACAGCCAGCCCTAGACGCACCGCGGATTATTCACCTAACAAACGGTGGTCAGCTATCTGTCACCAAGTCATTCGCGCAAACCGCATCAACAGTGGAGCATCTTAGAAGATTTGTTACTTGCGTATCTGGAAGAACAGCAAAACTTGATTCTCATGTCACTGGTCGCTCGCGTCGCGTCACCCGTACAGTAGAAGCTTTCTCTGAAGCCGTGGGGGTCCAAGTTGGCCTATTCGACTCTTGGTGTGCAACTCGAGAACGTGACATAGTCCTTTCCTTGGCCGGAAATGGCCCTCCATCACCTGTTAGTCTTCTCGACTTAGAGAAGACTGTGCGCGACTCGTTCTCTTGCATTTTTGATGCTCTACTAGAAGTTCTTAGGAAAGCGATGAGTAAATCCTTCGGGTCGCAGGACAAGAATATGGAAGTATGGATGCTTCTCGACCTTCCAATACATTTATCACCATTTACCATGTCCACATTACTCCTGGACGCGCTTCTCACCGTTGCGGACAATAGTTCCTCGAATGGCGACACGGAAACTTCCGAAGTCCTGGTGCATGTATTTGCAGCATCAGCAGAGCCTTTATGGACCATGATCGGCTTGTGGTTGAAACATGGCATGCCAACACAAGACCCAGCACTTAGGCACGCAGACAGTCTTACCACTTTAGATGACGAATTTTTTATTCAAGACAACGGCCTTTCGATGCTTGACCCGGACTTCTGGACTGAATGTTTTACAATGCGCGAGGCAAACCCAGGGGCTCTCTCATATGACTCCACACCCTTACTTCTGGACCTTATGGCCAATCACATCCTTCGTGCAGGGAAGGCTGTCGGTCTTCTTCGTATGCTCGACATGCCACTTATTAGTGACACGATGCCCGAACCTATGTGGGTGGCAGACTGGCCCACTTTCACTGCCTTGCTGCGCGAACATCATGGCGCCGCGCTAGTCGAGACTTCAAAGGAGCACCTGGCCCGTTTCGTTCACGATTTTATTTTACCCCGGTGTCAGATCCCTCAGAAACTGCTGGCACAAATGGCAACTAGCGAATGTGATCTCTGGTTGCACCTCACTGCGATTGAGGAACTGTACTTTATGAGGCAGGGCGATGCCATATTGTACTTCTCCGACACACTCTTTGCCAAGGTTGGTCAGCACTCCGACTCGGGGTATTGGCACGCAATGCTAACGTGCACATATGAAGATGGATTTAGGACAAACATGGAATGATTTTCACTTCCTAAATAATACATTTCGCGACACCCTGAAAAAGTACCCCGTCAACTGGATCGAACCAACATTAGTCCGTTTCTCGTATTCTGGATCGAGGGACAAGGCCTTAAAGGGGACAATCGACGCCCTAGAGGACCTGCACGTGGAATATGTTGCACCGTTCCCCCTCACTTACATCTTTGGCTTGCACACTTCCGGCGTTTATCAGTCCATCCTCATATTTCTATTACAGATACGTCGCGCCAAGAATGTACTAGAAGGCGCGCACATGCGGGACATTGCCAGTCGCCAGAAATCGAAAGAAGATAGCAATAAGATTATACTCTCAATGCGCAGCAAGTTGATCTGGTTCATAAAGTGTGTTCTCCCGTTTTCTATTTCCCCATGTTCTGACAATCTGCTGTGGAAGTACTCTGCTTGATTTCATAGCGACTCACGTCAGTGATTACTTTCCTTCCCTTTCTTCATCTCAATATCATCTGCAGGTTTTGCATCGGCAACTACTCCGTTTCCACGCGGCTTTAAAGCTCTCTGCATCTCTTGATGAGATGATAAGCCTACACAACTCACAGTGAGTCTTTCTGAGACGCTCCTGGAATTGATTTCTGGACACAAAATTGTAGCCTTCAAAAGTTGGAAAACGAGTGTCTCTTGCAGGACAATGTCTGTCGTTTCAATTTTGTATAATGCAATGCGCGCATTTAATTTGCCAGATAGACGGCCCCCTTGCGTCAAGCTATCCTCTCCATACTTGACATGACCGTGCGCTTTCGCGATGCCCTTACTGGAGATGTGGGTCAGGCTCCCACGACTACACAGGCATCACCAAGGGTTAGGGCACGACTCCATCGCAACCGGCGGGAACAGAAAGGAAGAGAAGGCGCAACTGGATACGCACTGACATCACGGGAGGTCATCCTTGCCTCTGACAGTGAGTCTGACCCCGAGGAAGAGGAAGCATTGGATTACGGAACCTTTGGTCCAAATTACTATCGCATTTGGCCGATATCGCACGATGACCAGCGACTCTTCGGGGACATTTACGAGATGCAAGACGAATTGGATAAGCTCGTGCGGTTCGTTCACAGAGAAGTCGAGGACCTTGCAGGCAGCACATCAGGGGCAGCATCCGCATTCAGCGTCCTTGCATTCGCTCTTGAAGACTGGGACAGATAGGGCAGCTACTCAGGTGATAACGGGATAACTTTGAACGCAGTTCACGCTATTGTAGCCCAAAACAATAGTGTATATAACTTATCCAGTGGATGTAATGGTTGGTAGCGCACCTACAATGTGCACTCTGCACGGCTGTGATGGTAGAGGGATTTAGGTGTTTACACGATCCGATTCGTAGGGATAGGTAGGTCGATTGTGAAAAGACCAATACATTTCCCCAGTGACTTGTGGATTATGGTGTCGATCTGGCTACATACCAACATGGGATCAAAATCTCATAGTATAAGGCCTATACGGTGTTCTTCCGGTTATGTCTGGGGTGCGGTGCGGCTTCTAACCTACTGTAAGGGTGACGCTACGGTATTACAGTAGTCAGGTCACACGACTGCACTTTGGCACTCGGGCGGATTTTGAATATTATTTATTTCTACCATCACCACCACCCTTCTGCTGACCCTATCTATCACATTTATATCTGCAGTCATCGGTTGTCAACATTGCCGTAACCAAACATGTCAATCTTAACTGACGCGAGTTGGCCTGCTGGTCTGCGAAGGATCTTCGACATATTTCGCCGAGAATTCCAGCCGCGCGAAAAACGCTATCATGGTTCATACACCACGTTACTCGCATACTGCTTTGGCCATAATCTATTCGACTTTATTGTATCTCTGGATCCCCCTCCACTTGAATCCGTCCCTTACGACGCCGACGATTTCATATTATCTTTTATCGTCTTCGACGCTCACTGTTATCCAGCTCGTCCCGTGCTCATAGTTGAAATCAGGGATGATACCTGGGTTAATGAAGCTCGCGCACGTTTCGAAGCAGATGAACAAATGCGTCAGCGCTACAACGTCATGGCTACTGACTGCCCTCTTCCTCGCTTTTACGGGTTGAGCTTGCTTGGAACCTCCTTACGCGTTTATGTTCGTGATGTCGCAACTGGCGAAATCGAACCCACTTTCACAAACCTCCCGAGCCCTGTCCATACTCTTCCCGACGATTTTCTTGAGGGGGGTTGGAACGTTGACATATTTTTTCAAGAGGGGTTCACCACTGGCAAGACGAAGGAAATTGTTGGAGATATTATTGCCAATACAAGAGCGTTGAAGAGGGCCTAGTTATCACTTATTCAAAGTATACGGATTTTTCATTGTTCACAACTTAAAGCGCACCTACAATCGTGTACTAATATGTATTACTCGCCTGTCTCTAAAATTGTACTTGCTTTTATCTTCTACTAGCAATCGCGCGTGCTTCACACGGGAGCTGCTGGGTTGGTTTTGACATTTGTTTCCAACACGAGCGTAAGAAAGTAGGAGGTGCTCTGCAAGCATCCGCAGCATGTAGTACTACAAAGCGGTATACGGTTCAAGCCACCACTTTTACTCTTCGGCGGGGATGACGCCTTTGTTTTCCATTGAGCATTGGGAATGATCGTATTTCTTTGCCACTGCATTCTCGACCTTGCTCTCCGACCTCGAGGCCTTCCCGTTTGGCATGATCAAATTCTCCGTCTGTGGCATTCAACGATGTGGTGTCATATGCCAGCCCGCCATGTGCATTGCTTGTACGCTCGCCGCCCCTTTAGCATTTGAACCTGGGGAATAAAACATGCCTTCCACGAGGATACTTGAAGCATCAGACTTTAACCCTCAGTCATTTATCTCACTGGACTCCAACGCTATCAAGTAGTATGTGTTAGCGGTGTTCTTGCTGTTTGTGTTTACATCGTCTCGCTCAATCTCGCTTTTTTGGAGCCCTTCAAGTCGCATCAACCTTTGAATTCACGATGTTATTGGCCCTAGCTCGGTGCATTAAAGCAGTACAAGACAAAGTTAAACTGTGAATCACTCAGTTGAGATCACTCTGCAAGCCACCAACAGTCGATCCCTTGTCCCCAAGCTCATTGCCCGATGAGAGCGACCGGGTGAACAGCAAGAAGTCACTTCTTCTCAGGGCCGCACGGACTCGGCCATGATAGCCGTTGAACCATGCGTGGTCTGGGGACCTCTGTAGCGCCAACGTCAGTTCCTCGGGACTCGGACTCGGATGCGTCCTGAACAGTCGGCTCACAGGAGCCTTCGGGTAGGCACTGCTATCACATCAGCTCAAAACTTTACGGCCCAAGGGAACGCACTCTTGGGAAACGCTCCCTTCAATGATCCCCGGGCCCAGGGATCAGGTTTCCAGCGTCCGAAAGGCGGCCATTACTGCAGGCAACTTCATACCACCTACCTCCGTGCCCTCGCCCTCGTCCTCTCTCGGTTGCAGAGAACTCAGTCCTTTGGGTAAAGCTGCTTTGGCCATTGGCACCATCATCACCGTTGTCGCCCTCATCCCAATGATCGACCTTCAAGTTGTCTGGAGATGTGCGCTAAAGCGTGAGCTGGGGAATTCAGTCCCCAGGGCAGACCATTCGGGCCATGCAAAGGACTAAGAGGCCCTTAACATCTGGGGCTTTGGCTACGCTCCGTATCAGATGACAGTCGCGAGTCTCGCGACTTCCCCGATGATCTCGCTGCCCGTCTTGTCCTCCCGATAGGACTATTGAGTCAAGGACCAGCTTGAATACTTGTAGTCTAGCAGTGCTGGGTTAATTTTATCGGATACGTTTTCTATCGCAGTGATAGATAGATAGATGGATACACCCCATAGCAGCCCGAGAAAAGGTTGTTCCTCCGAGTCGTTCCTTGTTCCTCGTTCCTTGGTGGATGATGACATAAGGTGGCCCTGAGCATCCCCAACTGACCATCCGCGCTCGCTGCAACTGCAACTTTCTTGCCCAGTTCAAATCACCCCTCAAACAAACGATTGACAGCCCCAGGCAAGGGCTTCCTCATACTTACTTAGATTACACTACAGATGGATAGCAATCGAGGGTAAGTTTGATGATACTCTGCTGTATCTATCTCATAAGCACATCATGTCTTGGCTCAGGTATCTTGGGGTCACCCCTCCAATTTCAGCTAGTGAATCAAGCGAAAGAGAAAAAGAGGTGACTGCCAGCCTCATGGATGAACTCCGCAGACAAAACACGATTGAGAGCGAAGAGGAAACTAGAACAAGGTGCTTGCTCCTCTGGCACATACATTGATTTCTTCGTCGTCCGGGCTTTTGTCTATGCGGACTTTTCTGTCACTCCCTAGCATTCTCCCACGGGTTTATTGACTATGGCCTAAGCCGTAGATGCTTTTCATTTCGCATCGAGCACGTTTTACTTACTTCGCTTCGTACCAGAGAAATTGTCCTCGGTCGCCTCGCGGCCCTTGTCAAATCTTTCGTCAAAACTGTGTCACTGACCCGCGGTCTCTCAGAAGCTGCGGCGGAGACCGCCGGGGGGAAATTTTTTACATTTGGGTCATACCGTCTGGGTGTGCATGGGCCTGGTTCTGACATAGACACGTTATGTGTCGTACCAAAACACGTCTCTCGAGAAGATTTCTTCGAGGTCTTCGAAGGCATGCTCAGGAACACAGAAGGTGTCACAGAGGTTTCGGTGAGCTATCTAAATTTTTCTGCAGTGGTCTCCGGCTGAGCCTTTCATCGTAGGGTGATCCCGATGCATACGTTCCCATCGTCAAGTTGAAAATCTCGGGCATCCCGATCGATTTTCTCATGGCTCGCCTTGCGCTATCATCGATACCGGATGACCTGACATTACAGGATGACAATCTACTCCGCAATTTGGACGACAGGTGCATCCGGAGTCTAGGAGGTATCTTCATTGTCCCACCCAATTTCCAAATTGATATTGATTACTGACATGATGTGACAGCTTCCCGTGTTACGGATCAGATACTGCGCCTCGTTCCCAACGTCAATGTTTTTCGTGATGCTCTTCGATGCATCAAGCTCTGGGCTTCCCGTCCGTATCTTACACGCATGTGTTTTGCCCTCCAACCTGATGTTTTGTGTTTCAGGGCGGGCGATATACTCCAATGTGAACGGATTCCTCGGCGGCGTTGCCTGGGCTATGCTCGTTGCACGCATATGTCAGCTATATCCCAATGCCGTCGCTGGCGCAATTGTTAGTCGATTTTTTATCATTCTGTATCAATGGTACGCTTCAAATCCTCATCTGTCGGGTTCCTCACCTCACATCTGTCAGGTCATGGCCACAACCTGTACTTCTTAAACAGATTGAGGATGGGCCCTTACAAGTTCGAGTATGGAATCCCAAGGTACGACCCTCTTCATTGGCTTCTCGAGCTTATTCTGATTCATCTTCCAGTTGTACCCTAGTGATCGAGCACATCGGATGCCTATCATCACTCCCGCGTATCCCTCTATGTGTGCCACCCACAATGTAACTGCCTCGACGCAAATGGTCATGACTGAGGAATTCAAAAAAGGTTTGCTTTGGGTCTTTCTGCGCGGCTATGGGCCTAATGTTATTGTTTCAGGGGCGGATATCGTGGACAAGGTCATCGTCGGAACAGCAGATTGGTCTGAACTTTTTGCAAAGCACGATTTCTTTCATAAATACCGATATTATCTCCAAATCATTGCATCTACTGGTGATCACGAGCTCCAAATCAAGTGGTATATATTCCTCCAACGCTCTCTGACTACCCTCACGTTCTTTATACGTCGTAACCTTCTAGGGCTGGTACCGTTGAGTCCCGATTACGACAGCTGGTCATGAAGCTCGAGCTTGTCGAAACACTGACCCTTGCTCATCCCTTCATCAAGGGTTTTGACCAAGTTGCATATTGTGTATCGGACGATGAGATCCGCCTTGTT
>Ga0307512_10003711_pt1 | contig 17341 bp, 27 predicted proteins | sample 14_EM_MG_FD_200267 | JGI IMG/M metagenome (GOLD analysis project Ga0307512, IMG submission 200267) | Populus trichocarpa ectomycorrhiza microbial communities from riparian zone in the Pacific Northwest, United States - 14_EM | ecosystem: Host-associated > Plants > Roots > Unclassified | place...
GCTGGGAACGAGCCCGTGACCTCTTCGGTTGCGTGTGTTATCAAAATTGGATCGCCCTGTCTTGCACACGAGAGCACTTTATACCGAAGGCGTCCCAACTTGTACGCGTATAGTCAAGGCGGGCATCCGCCCCCGGGCCGTGGGTCGGGCCGCCCAACATTAGGGGTATCCGGTATGATCCCACCACCTCACTCAAGGAGTCTCATATACCTCAAGCACATCACTATCGATGGGGGTTTACGTTCACCCCTATTATCGACTCGAGACAACTTCCCTGACCCTAATTTAATGAAACTGTTCGCATAAGATTTTGATTAAGCTGTTCCAAGAAGTATTTGCATTTCATGATATTAGCTGCTTTGTTGAAGTACTGGTGAGCCTCATACGGTAGCTCTGCGCCCTGTATTTTATATGGTGCAGATGTGACGTTATTTCCTGCGACCCAAATGTTGAATATTGAATGTACCGCAGTGTCGACGCAAACTGTACGTTTTCAGTTTTCGTGCGTGAGCCTCGTGTTAACAGCAAGGTCCATCATGCCCTCCAACCTGATATAGCCGCCCCTTCCCCCCAAACCTCCATTCTCGGCGAGTCTTCACCATGGCCAGGAAGAGCAACACCGCCGCTGCGCCTCAAAGTTCCACCCGTGGAGAAACCCCGTTCCGGGAGTTCGCAAACACTAGCCTGACACCCGAGCAGTCGAGGCGACGGGCTGTCCCTTTACTCAATAGCAAGGACCTACTGCGAAACGTCCGGGCACTGACACCAGAAGATCAGGCGAAATTTATAGACAAGCTCGACCAGGTATGTCGAAGGTGGCTAGTCCTCTCTCAATATCTACCCTCCGTTATTTTTGCAAAGGCATATACGACCATCGGCTCGCCAGATGCGAAATTCATAATTGCATTGGGGGGCGTATGCAGTGCAACTGAGCGACTGCCAACTTCAGCTCTACTCTCCGCAGGACTCGAGAAACGTGGCAACATTGCTGTGGCATCTGGAGGGTTTACGGACGTCTGGCGAGGGGAATACTATGCCATGCCGGTGGCTATCAAAGCTTTTCGAATATATCCTGCCCAAAATTTAAAAGAGGCCAAGGAGGTGAGCATACACCCAGTATCGGAGGTCCGCTTACAAACGAAATGTTCAGATTCTGTGGAAACGGGTCCCGGTTTGGAGGAGGCTATCCCATGAGAACATCCTATCGTTCCGCGGCGTCACTACGACGCTCTTTCAACTCGCCCTTGTTTACGATTGGGGGGATAATGGAAACATTAGTCACTACATAGCCTCGCACCCTAGTGCATCTCGAGCGGCTCTGGTGCGGAACCCACTTGTCGCTGTGGCAACTACAGAAGGTTGCTAACTTGCTTTCCTTACGTACGATAGCTACTTGGCGTCGCGAAGGGGTTGGAATACCTTCATTCACTCGATATCCCGCATGGAGATTTGAAGGGGGTGGGTCATCCCTCTACTTATATTCCAATCGCTGCAATCGCTGCGTTGAGATATCTTCCCATATGATCCCCGGTTGTGCTATCGTACTGACTGTGGCGACAGGCAAACGTTGTCATTGACAATAATGGGCGCGCTCGTCTGACGGAGTACGGGTTGGCACCCATAAACTCCGATCCCAGTTTTACGGTTGCCGCGACTCCAGGCGCAGTCGGGACGTCCAGGTGGCTGGCCCCCGAAATCATAACCCCCGCTCGTAAAGGAAGTAGCAACATGCCGGTGATGGAATCAAAAGCTGCTGACGTATTCGCCTTTGGGATGTTTGCGGTAGAAGTATTCACCGGTAAGATACCGTTCGAAGAACAGAAGAACGAGGCGGCGGTGCTTCGTATCTCGCGAGGGGGCCGGCCGGAGATGCCGAAAAACGCTCAGGCGGTAGGGCTTACCGCTGAGATGTGGAACCTCCTCGAGAGCTGTTGGCAGCAGAATCCCAAGAAACGGCCTACTATGGAGGAGGTTGTGAGGAGATGGGAGAAGTTTGTCGAGAACAATGGTGATAGCAACGGTGTTAGCAAGTGCGTACAAATTACTCTAGTAATTCTAATCCCGTCTTCGGTTCCGTTCTCAACCCCCGTGATCGACCTAGGGGCCCACCACCTGGGGCAGGACTCACACCGCGACAGCGGGCGAGGACTGAGGTCGGCCAATCCCGAACGAAGTCTGAGTTGGTCCCACCCCGAACGAAGCCTGAGGAGGTTCGACCGGCAATAGAGCCCGGGGTCGTCCAACAGGGAACGAAACCCGAGGTTGTCCAGCAGGGTACAAAGCCGAAGGCCGACCGACAAGGAACACGGGTCGTAAATCCACCACCAAGTAAGTCTCTCTTTCCAGGAGGCACCGATCCGAAGCACTGATACTGCGGATACCTCAGCACCTACACGTAGAAAACGCATCTGTGGACTGTTCTAATGTTCTCCACATGTAACCCTGGGTCACCTGCGGTGTACCGAGGGAATATGACTCTATCATGTGGAGGGTTAATGTTTGTCTAACTCTAGTCACTTTCAAATTACACGTTTATCGCATACAGGTTACAGGGCCCTGTGGTCTCGGATAATCAATCAACGTACGTATAGACTGTATCCGAGAATGAAATCAGGAATCCGAATGCCCTGGTGGCTGCGATACGTGTTTCCGTGACCAATTAGCAGAAAACGTGGTTACGTCGAGGCCTTTCGATTCTCGGGTAATGCACGCTGCTTCCATACATACTGAGGGCACCTGTGGAACACTGCCTCGGTTTACCGTCATCCTTCATGTCGATCTCTGAAGGGCTACAGCATCTCTGCGCCCTGGAAAAATCATCGCCGGAATTCATACGTGCATTGTACACGTTCATCCGACTCGACGAGAAAGGAGAGCACTCTCTCAATCTGCAACAATCTGAATCGGCTCAGCTAGTCAACCTATTGGACGGGGTATAACCAAGTCCCTATATGACCTCGTTTCGCTTGTATTGAACCCTTATCCACCTACAGGCGTTAGATTTTATTTCAGTAACTGATCCCTTGTTCCGCCGCTGTCTTCGTCGACTGCGCCATATTTGTGGCCATCACAACGTCTTGCCATCATCACATATCATATCTGATGGACTGAGGAAAACGAGCGACAACCCTGTCGCGTACGGGGGATTTGCAGATGTATGGGAAGGAAAGCTGGGAGACGAAAGAGTCTGCATCAAAGTTCTGAGGGTGTACAATATGGATACGAATAACCAGAAAGGGTCCTTGGTGGTGTGTGATATCTATAAAGCTCCTTTGCGTTCCATCACCGCTGACATCGGGCAAGTCTTGTTATGGGGAAGCAGTTGTTTGGAAGCGGCTGAGACATCCAAATGTAGTGCCTTTCCTGGGAGTTACGATGGCGCCATTACAGCTCGTGTCGAAATGGATGCCTAATGGGACCTTGACGGAATATGTGAATTCCAATCCCGGTGTGGATAGAATAAGCCTCGTGCGTAATAAATCGCTTCGCGTATTCAAGTGAACTGAATCTCTACAAGTTATTGGATGTGGCCGAGGGTATCAACTACCTCCATACGTGCTATATGCTACACGGAGATTTAAAAGGTGTACGTTTTGCATCGCCAGGGAAAGGTATTAACCGAACAAGCCGCTGACGTTTTTCAAGCCGAATGTTCTCATAGATGGGAATGGGCACGCCCGCATCTCCGACTTCGGGCTCACATCGATTGCTCATGGTATATACTCTACGGGCATCAAGTCCGACAAGGGTCACACTGTGCGATGGTCCGCGCCGGAAGTCCTGTTTGGAGACGTCCCAGCGAGTAAGCAAGCGGATATATTTGCGTTCGGGATGGTGGTGGTTGAGGTACGCACCATTCTTTATGAGCATTGTGGTATTAATATCAGGTTTCCAAGTTATTTACATTTGGTTTTTCGGTAGGCGTTCACAGGGAATGTTCCATTCCACAATACGATCTCTACGGCGGTTACATTCATGCTCATGAATGGGGAACGTCCCCCTCGACCACTAGGAGGAGAGAGACTAGGCCTGTCGGATCCTCTGTGGAAGATGGCGGATTGCTGTTGGCAACAGTCTCCAGAAGAACGTTTGAAAGCGCCGGAAGTGGTTGGTCTCCTGCGAGAGATGTGAGGGCCCCTATTATTTCTGAACGTCCAAAAAATCGGCACTTACCTTGCAATGTCGTGTATAGGTATGTAGGGTCCCCCAGCAACTCTTTCATCGGTGCTATCAATGGCACCCGGGGATTGGTGGGGTCGAGCCCTATGATTCTGCAGACGGACGCGGCGCTCTCCCCAAGGCTCCTCGAAATCCTGCAATATCATGAACCAACCCACAAACGTGCACTAAGTGACACTACCCCTCTGAATGATGACAGAAGGACCATTGTTAACAGCCTTCCAGCAAGCACCGTAGGCTATCAAATCCCGAGGCAGCACGCAGGCAACGGGATCATACAACGACTCGGTGCAACGGAACAAGGTCGGAATGACCCACCTATCCCATTCCCAGCCAGGCCTGAAACTCCTGACGCCTTCGAAACCGATGTATTTTGGTCCGCGTCACCCGCAATCCCGCATCACGAAAACCTGAACCGAGTCCCAAAGCCCGGAGGAAGCACATTGGACCCGCCCGAACCACTAGTCACCATACCCAAAATATCAGTCCCCCCGGACGGTCCGAGCTCCACGGTTGTAGATGGTTCTGAGTCTCAACATCCTGCCTGGGTTGGTGGTACAGGGACTAATCGTAGAGTACGTGACACGAGAAATAGCCATGGGGTAGATGGAAGAAACGATCACGGGGCCTCCGATTCGAGGAATGGCCGTAGAGATAGCCGTACGAGAAAGGTCAGCAATGCGGGCCCCGGGAAGACCGGACCACAACATGGACAACCTGGACAGCGAACACGTATGGATGACCCAGCGCTTTTCTCCGCTAGTAGTACTGATCGTGATCCAGCCACCTTCAGTCTCCGTTCAATACAGCAACCCCCGAGTCGGAGCAACAGCACGAAGAAAAAGGGTACGACCCTGACATACAATCACATCTTGTGGCTGACCTGACCTCGGAATATTTCTGTAGGTCTCGGGCCGCTGGCTAAACTGGGAGTGGGCAGTGGGGGATCTAGACCTTCAACGCGATCAACCACGCCCACCGCAGAGCGGACAAACAATCCAAAGAGCCAAGAACGAGGACGGGATATATCTCCACAACAAACTGGTGCTGCCAAGAAGGGACCTAGTAGATGGGGAGGCGTTCGTGCCATGGTAAGGGTCATAGGATTGAGTCATAGAATCAAGTCATCCAAGTCTAATTCCAATGAAACCGGAGAGTAATGAATCCCATTCTGCTATCTTTGTTACTCTCAACGCATACAATTTCTGTGTGAATGGGTTGAACTCGGTGTCCCTGAGGCGAATTCCTGGAAATGCGCTGATGCGTGACCGAGTAGTCTGATGAGTTCCTTGTCTGGTCGCGAACCGAGCCGTAAGGCAAACACGGACCCGAATCGGACGACTTTCTGGACGAGCAGGTTGTAAAGCCAAAGTGTTTAGCGGAGGGACTTGGTCAACCTGCGAGATTCCGACTCCAGGTCTCTGAGACTTGACTCAAGTTTCTCCGTCTGTGGGGGCGGGTCAGGGTGGGATGAGTCAGGCGGGACGGCGGAATGCATCAATAATCGAGTCGGACGCGTCACAACGACGCACCACAAGGTTTATACGATGTTCTCTCGGCTGAGGTCTAACCGATATACAGTCAACTATTACAATCGGTCTCGTGCGTGCAGTCCGGAGCCCGGGCAATTAATATCCCGTCGTTTATACATCATCCTCTTGCGCAAGCGATAGATCCGATAGGCATACTCTCTACGGTCCACAAAACCCAAACCGAACCCCGTGTATAGTCTACATCAAGTGTTCGAAACGCGAGTCAAATCATAAAACTAAGTAAAGAACGTGAGCTTTCACAACGAATGAACCCTGCAAGAGCATCTGATGGTCAGTTTGGTGATCGAAAACGGGAAAGACATCACATACTTTTGATTCGACACCACAACCCGTGTGCTTTGGGAATATCCCTAGGTCGAGACCGGGGTGGAATCAGGGTCGAGGCAATTGCTAGAGGCATGAGGGTAAGAGAACTAATCGGCCAATCGAGTTAGGAAGGGAAGCGTACTGTGGTCCCTATCGTTATCCCAACGAAGTGAAACCTTCTCGGTGTTCTTCGACCGTACGTGACGGTGCCGAGGATCGCGTAGGTCCCCAACTGAAAGGTGCGCCACAAATCTATTCCTAGGATCTTGGCTCCTCTGTGCGTTGTCTGGCACAGAACCCCTCCCGTTATCCACCGGGCGCCTTTCTCCGGGACCACCCCCACGCGGCTTAATTTCTGCCAACAGATCAGTATGGATTCTGCAGCAAAAGCATGAGAAATAGTCCCACCAGCTTCTTGCTGTTGCTTCAATGGAGAGTTTCCGACGACTCGACGGGAAAAGGTTTCATTTATGTCGCCTTTCAGCCTTGGCGAGGGCTGAGCATATACTCGGTTGGGAGAAATCCCTCTACTTCCAACCATATCTTTCAATCCCTCCAACACTTCCTCCATGCACGGGCGGTCTGACGACACCGGTCCCAAACACTGCTGAGTCAATTTCCATAAACGATCCGTGAATCTGGGGTGAGTTGGTCGTTCTGGGAGTTTCCCATTCATGATCTTCGCTATAACGACCGGAGTCCTCTCTCCACCGAACGGGGCTCCACCGGTGAAAACCTTCATCAACAGATCAGGTGGTTGACAGTAAACAGATCGATTACCTCCTACCTCTACTATGACCATCCCAAACGAAAAGACATCGGATTCCTTACTGACAGGTTCACTGCTCAGCACTTCGGGTGCGCACCACCGAGCACTATGCCCATCCTCATTGAGAGTACTCCGGTGTGAGTGTGGATTTCGAGCGATAGCAGCGAGACCGAAGTCCGTGATTCGTGCCTTTCCGGATTCGTCGACCATTATATTCGGCTGAGTTTGCGTCTGTCAGCAAGAATGCACTAGGAATGGGTGATACAACGCACTCCTTTGAGGTCCCCATGTATCACGTTACTCGAGTGGAGGTACGCGAGGCCTTCAGCGACACCAATCAACTGAGGAGACAATGAGGCCGCGTCCGAAGCAGACAGAACTTCACTCACGAGACTAATCCGGTCTGTATCCGGATTTTTCCTCACATGGTCCCGCAGGTCCCCACCAGGCATCCACTTAGACACGAGCTGGAGGGGTTTAAGCGTGACCCCCATGAAGGGCACGATATGGGGGTGGTTTAAGTGTTTCCACATCACGGCCTCTTTACAAAACAGCTGCAAAAGTTGTCCGTTAACGAGGATCCAACCGGGGGTTGAACTGGCGACCTGCCTGTTTAATCTCATCCGCATTATCTGAGCTGCATATCCGAATCTTTTTGATACAGATATCTACACCAGCACCAAGCGTTCCCCTGTATGCGTCACAGAATCCGCCAAATGCAACCGGCATTTCGCTCGTGAGCGCAAGAGCCTCGGGCACTTGGTAGGATACAGGAAGGGAAGCTCGACGGGTGCATATCTTCTGCAATACCTGGAAACACTTCCTGAACGGCTGACCCGTACGATCAAGCTGGTCAAGGACCTGTGTGTGCTGCTATCAGTGACAATTTGGTGATATTAAGGGAAACTATACGTCGTTCAGGTAGTCTATGAGTCCCGCTAGTTCGTCCTCTGGAAGGCCCACGAGACACTCCACGTGCTCCTTATCGTGAAGGAGCTGATAGAGTTGGTCCGGAAACTGAGCCGATGGCCTATTTAGATCATAGAGGTGCCGTGAAACCATGGTCCGTATCCAGAGGAGTTGCGGGAAAGGTATTTGAGACAGAAGATAGCCGGGGCTGGGACCGACGGAATTGCAACCTCGATGGGGGTATATGTACTACCAAGCTATGGAAGCGGTGTCGGGGCGGGAGAAGTCCACGATGAGACTCATTAGGCCTGCAAAGCACTTGCAGCACGCAACACGCACAACTATCGACAAGCTGGACGTCACGACCCAACCCCGTGGTTTTCCATATGTGATATGGGCGTCATGATTTTCCAGTGCTGCAACGTTTTACGCTGAAGACTATCTGGCCTGGGATTTTCGAGGCAATTTTTCTCTGCGAATGGCGAAAAGAAACTCGTCATAAGTGTGCAAATCTTCTGATTGTCACAGCCACACACATTATCGCTGCAATCCCGGGAGTACCTAGGTGTAGTATGCCCTCGACGTCGACGATGCAACCGCGGTGATCGTGGCGGGGCAACACCGCCGCCGCCTTCGAATGAACGCCTCGCTTCATCCAGGGCGTCCTACATCCTCTCCTGCACAGCACTAATGTTGATCTTATTCGAGTGGTTGTTTGGCCTGGCTGACATGCGAAAGCCTCGTTTTTTGTTTCATAGTCACCCGCAGAGCCATCGATCGTTTCTGGAGATCGTCGAAGTCAGGCGCGTCCCTATATGATTTGCGTAGCGAGTAAGGTCATACCATGCGAATAAGCATCAGCCTTGTCGGGTTTTCCTCCCGCACTGACGGTATTTTTTTGCGGTATCCTGGACTGCTCTGTGCTCACAACCAGTTGAGGTTAGCGGCGCACAATATCGAGCATCGTAAATTATCACACACGGGAAGTTAATATCCACCCACGTCAGAGCGTTTCGAGACGGGCTTTTGATGAGGAATATGAGGCGTTTCTGGTTTGGCTGAGACACCCAGCTGGGTGCGGGCACAACTTTGCGCCGGATCAGACCAGGTTCTGAAACTCTAATCTCCGTGTTTTGCTGTGCATGAACGCTGTTCTGCGCGGCGTCTTGGGGCATGACGGAATCTTTGCGGATCAGGTCGACAGACGGTCGCCCTGGGAAGGGAGCCAGGGACAGGCGTGAACACCGCCTAGTAGCATTACCAGCGTCGAGTACTGTCTCCGAGAGGGTGAGCTTGAGGTGGAGAGGGAGAATGTGTGGCATGAAAATCCGGAATAGTCCGGAAATGACTTCATGACCGCGTTACGCAGCGTCATGCATACAGCTAGTTTCGAAAATAACGAATGGAGGCTCAATTTTTGTAAGACGGCCTACGGAAATGAAACAGGTGTGACAACAGATGTAGTAAAAACGGGAACAGCGGGTGGCCAAAGAAACCCAGAGCCGGTGCAGTTTGATGTTAGTACAACCAGTCGTGGGGCCAGTTGCTGGTGGTATTGCTTTCGGCCATCTTCTCTACTATCCAACCTCGAGCCAATCATCATAGCTCCCAATGTTTTCAAAACTATGCACCATCCAGTACCATGACCGCAAGCCAGTGGACCAATTATGGTGGCAAAACCGATAAAAGGGGGAGAGACGTACCCAATCTGCCAAAATACCAGCAATGATATCAGGCCACGGTGATGTAGCCGTTTTACGCCTGGGAGGCACTGCGGTGAGGATCAAAATTTCCTCAGATCGCCGGTACTTGGCCCCATCACCGTTGGGGTTCATAACAAGAACGATAAAAACCCAGTCGTCTCCAGTCGTCAGAACCCCACGGATGATCGTTTAGAGGTATAACTTGAAGAGACGAGGAAGGAAATAACGCAAGGGCTTTGGCATAAGCATACATCGCCCCAACCGCTGGATGAATATATTCTTGGAGGGACTTAGAAAGTGAAGCTTCTGTCATCACAAAACCAGAGAGCATGATCAACTTCAGAGTTTCAGTCGTTGGTCAAGGCAAAAGCTCTATGGGGAAGTTAGCCAGGCAAGGGACAATCAGGCAAGCCAGACGACAATCTCGCCTGAAAGGACGAGCGTTTGCAGGCGTTACAACCTTACAGGTGGCGATGTAGGTTAGCCGAAGACCAAATGTCATCCTTCCCGAATCCCGACAGCCTCAGCCTTCTTCGCCCGTTCCTCGGGCATGTCGTCCGGCTTTAGTCGGAGCCCCCCAGCATCAATCATACTCAATTTTAATAAGTCGCCACTGGTCAAGCTTTAAGCCGTTGAACGAGAAACCCCAGATGGAACGGTGAGGGAGGTCTCCAACATCAATGAAATGTCATACCTCGGATGCCTGTCGCGCTTTCACCACTTCGAGCATGGTTGGCATCAAAGTCTCGCTTTCACCGTCGTCAGGACCCGGCTCAACATGATGGGTCCTAAGGGTTTCCAGACGAGTGGTCTGATGGAGCCCTCCAGTCCGACGGAAACGACGACACAGATGAGCTCTACGGCCTTCGCACACTTCAACCGTAAGAAACACGACACTGTAAAGGTTCTACCACAGACACACGAACATACAAATAACTATAAAACACAAAATACAACGAAATTCCACTGCGATGCTTCTAGAACCAAACAAGCAACTATTTTCGCCTTTCCCACAACCACGAAGAAGTTCTGTCCGTATGATTGTGGTCCTCACCACCCACGCATAACACGCTCGATTGACTTACTTGACCTTGAGAGGCTCGATTGACCAATATTCCTCCGCGTAGTCCATAATGGCCCTATCAGAGCTGAACTTGCCCATCTTGGCACAAGTGATGATGCTCTTCTTCAACCACTTGCTCTGATCCAAGTACTCCTCATCGACCAACTTGAGAGCATCCATGTAGGACTGGAAGTCTTCCGTAAGGAGGTAGTGATCGTGGTAACGAACGGTGTTCAACAACCTAAGTGAAGAGATCACGATTTAGTTTCATCGAGAAGAGTGGTGATAAAACGGGAGTGGGCGGGGAAGAAGACGTACGGCTCGTAGGTTTGACCTTCGCCGAACCTTCCGGCGGAGATCTCGTTCAACACATGGGCAAGGGCAGGGCACTTCTGCTCGATGGGTACAGGGTGGTAAGTATGTTCGTATCGGAGATCCTCCACAGCGGGAGTCAAATGACCGAAGAAGACTACACGAAAACATCAGCTTGCTGTCCACGGGGGAATGCGTAAATGTCAAAAGGAACTCACAGACGTTGTCCGTCCCGATCTCTTCACCAATCTCGATATTCGCACCATCAACAGTTCCGACCAACAATCCACCGTTCAAGCAGAACTTCATATTCGAAGTTCCGCTGGCCTCGGTACCAGCGGTAGAGATATGTTGCGAGATGTTGCTAGCAGGAACCAACAACTCGGCGAGAGACACCGAGTAATCGGGAAGGAAGTAGACCTCCAGGTATTCCTTGGTGTCGGGATCCGAGTTGATAACTCGAGCGGCGTTAATGATGAGCTTGATCACTAATTTGGCGATGTAGTATCCCGGAGCGGCTTTTCCAGCAAAGAGCACGACACGAGGGTTAGCCTTCTTGCGCTCTGCGGGGGTCATAGATTTGAGAGTGAAGTATCGCTACATCGTCAAGTCAGCAGAGTCGTTCCGCGGAGGATCTCAGCAGCATATGCTCACGTGGATAACACCGAAGATGTTCAGAGTTTGACGCTATAACCCGCCGTGAGCCACACCTCTCCGGAAGCGGTTCGACAACCTCGACGCACCTTGTACTCGTGCAACCTCTTCACTTGCACATCGAACATCGCCTTGGTATTAACCTTGACGCCAAGGGTTGCCTCAATATAGTTAGCCAGCCTCTCTTTGTTCGTCTGCTTGATGGCAGCCCACTTCTTCTGGAACTTGGGATCTTCGGCGTGTTTCAGAAGACCCTCGAGTTTCTTGAGATCCTTGAGCCATTCAGACTTGGGAATCTTAAGAGTCTCGGTGATGAGGGCGGAGAGACCAGGATTGCATTGATCGAGCCAGCGGCGGGGAGTCACTGGGGTCACAATTTAAGGGTACGAGATGTCGCGATTGACGAAATATTTACCTCCGTTGGTAACGTTTCCGAATTTGCTGATCCCAAAGAACTCGACGAAGTCTTTGCAGATTGTGGCCTTCAAGAGTTCAGAGTGGAGTTCAGCGACACCGTTGACCTTGCGAGAGCCTGCAATAGTTAAAACAGTCGGTCAGGCGGCATATAGTGAAGGACTGGGTAAACCGCACCGATGATTGCGAGATAAGCCATGCGGATTTGCTTGGGGTAACCTTCCTCAATCAAAGACATACGGGCAAGCCTGTCCCTGTCACCAGGGAACTTCTTCTCAACAGATTGCAAAAAGGACCTTGGAGAAAGGTTAGTAAAACACAAACCCAAGGCGTCCTTGTGTAACCTACATGTTCTAAGTACGAAAACAACTATCAGAAACCTTTCATCATGAGAAAGAATGATGTGTAAACTTACGATATCGTAGATAATCTGCAAGTGCCTCGGGAGTAGGTGCTCGAACAACGGAACGGGCCACTTCTCGAGAGCTTCGGGGAGGACAGTGTGGTTGGTGAAGAAGAACGTATTGATGACGATCTCCCAGGCACTGTTCCACGGAACCTCCTCTTCATCAACGAGGATACGCATGAGTTCCGGAATTGCGAGAGTGGGGTGCGTATCGTTGAGCTGGATGGCAGCGTCTAATAACGAATCAGTGCCTGAAGATTATGAGATAGGCAATAGACTTACAATCGGGCAAAGCAGAGAATGGCTTGTCGCTGCTCTTGAACCTCCTGATGATATCGGCCAAACTGGCAGCAGTCCAAAAGTATTGCTGCTTCAAACGCAACTCCTTACCGACTGAAAGTGCATATCGTGGATGTGATCGGGAGCGGCGTGGTCAGGAACAAGATTTGCGATTTGAATCGCAAAAGATGACTCACAAGTGGTGTTGTCGTTGGGATACAAGACGCTCGTGATCGCTTCGGCACTGGTAGAAGCTTCGACAGCTCGCTCGTAATCTCCGGCTAAGCGGGGGCAATTGAACAAGGAAGCGAAAATCATCTCAGTGACGTCATTAGAAAGAGGCAATCAACTGACCGTTAAAGCTTTGGAGATCGAAGCCACGCTTGGGCTTACTCTCCCACAGACGAAGGTTGTTTGTGTTTTTGGTTCCATAGCCTGAGGTGAACAGACAGTTAGACATATGAAATGAAGACCATCTAAGTTGGGAATTACCGGGAATCATGACATCGTAGGCCGTAGCTAAAACTTCCTGTCCTCCGCTCCAGACAGCACGTCCCTCAGTCGTCCTCTCAGACTGTCCGTAGAACCTAATGTCGTACTGGATATCGTAACGTGGGATTTCGAACGGGTTGAAATGCTGCAACCAGGGATCGGGAGCCTCGAGCTGGCTACCGTCGGGGGCGATCAACTGCTGAAAGATACCGTATTTGTACCTGAGGGAGTATCCCCAGACAGGCAGATTTTGGGAAGAGGAAGAATCCAAGTAACATGCGGCCAAACGGCCGAGACCACCGTTTCCGAGAGCGGCGTCGCGTTCTTGATCAATGAGGTCCTCGAGGTTAAACCCGAGTTTGTGGACACCATCGCGGTATTGATCCCTCAAGCCGAGGTTGAGAAGGGCGTTATCGAAGGTACGGCCCATCAAGTACTCGATACAGAGGTAATAAGCACGTTTTGGTTCCTTGCGAGTGTAGGCAAGCTGAGTCTCGTTCCAGTTCAACTGTGCGAAGTGAGTGGCCGTTCATTACGATAAACATCGATCCAACGTACCAACATGTTGTCCTTGGCGGACAATGCGGTAGCTTGATACGCGCCGAGGTCGTCGAGGTTGTAAGCCTGACGAGACAAGGAAGTCTGGACATGATGGACGATGGATTTTGTGATCGAAGGAACGTCTGGTATTGAATTCGGTAAGTGACGGAGGGAGATGTCGAGTGCGGTGCCGATCTCAGGGGGGAACAGGCTGAGGAAACTCTACCTTTATCTGCGACCCTCAGACCTGCTTTCCACACCTTTTCTTCTCCTCGCGGCCACTTTTCTTTTCCACTTTCGTCGACCTCCGCGAAGTAACCTGGTGGATCAGTGAGATTCGACGTCGACGGGGTCATCAACAAACGACAGAGCGTACCCGTGAGGGACCTGACGCGTCTTTTAGGAACAACCTTTCCGATGGAACCGGGGTCGATGGTAGAAGTCATGGTGCCGAGGGGAAAGACGAGAGGAGTAAAAGCGAGATGGGGTTGCGGCTTTATAGGGTCGGGGAGGAGTATATAAACGAGGTTCGTGATGTAGGTGATCTGGGGTCGAAGACAGTACCTCCCCTTGAAGTTTGGCTGGCCTAGCCGGAGAATTTACTGGGAGAAGACTACAACGTGTGTCAGAGTGTTGGCAACCAAACGTAAAGATTGAGATGGTATTCAAAGCAGATAACGAGCTGGTTCTTAGTTGGTTAGAAGCTGTTCAGTAATTTTTCACAAGTCTACTAGAACGACGGGTGAATTCGGCGGTGGATTAAAATTTCCTCAGACTCGTCCCAAATCTTGCGACCAACGGCGGTTTATCCAGCTCACGAGGTTTCCACCCCACCAGGTGAGGGCAACAGCTGCGTTCACGAAAAGCAAGACCCCTGCTCACTTACAGTTTCCCGTCTCCCCCCACCGTCAGAATTCCATTTTAAAGTCGTCTATTCACCCGTCGAAGAACTGCGCCCCCATCTGATCCCGGGGTTAGGGCAGAACGAAAGAAAATTTCTGGTCGATTCACATTCATGTCCGGGGGTATCAGCCGTATGATGCCGTACTGTTGTGGTTATCCCCTCCCACACGACGGAGGTCCGTACTTTCCAAGCTCTATAAGCGAGCGTAACCTTCACGTAACCTTCTACAAAATCGACCAAAAACTTCCTCATGAAAAAACATTCCCACCAAGTCGACAATGGACGATCGGAGTCGGAAGCCGCTGTATATTACCGCCAAGGTACGGGTACTGATTAGATTGACGCCTGGGTCGGCCCGGACTTCCAGTTGTGTATTCTCATTGAGTCGTGTAAGTCTACCGCGGTCATAATACTTACCATACACCGCCATTCCATCTTAAGGTCGTGTCTTTATTCTCGTTTTTTATCCTGATTTCGGCGTTTGCCCAAGCTCGAACTCAACGTCATAATCACGCGGAATTGGTCCAGCACCTACCTCACTGGTGACTTTCTCGTCTATTAGACGATGACCATGAGTCTCGCGCATGGTGTCTTTGTGTTCTTACATGCAACGGACCGGAAGATGACCGGACGAGCTCAGTGCTTCCGGCTGGTGGGCGCTTAATGTACCAAGATGGCCCACGTCTTTCTGTGTTTCTTGCTCGGGCCTTGCCGAATCCAATGCCTGTGCCTAATCTGCCGGTTTTCGGAGTTTGAACTTTGGGTTGAACTTTAATTCAGCCCCCACAGCTCAGCGAATCGGTTTCATCTCGGCGGTCCTCACCATTTCGACTGAAACCTGGCTGACATAGAGGGGAATGAGCATTCAAGCGTGTGGATTGGGGTCTGCGTTGTGGGATGGACATACCGAGTTAGTGTACGATGCCATGTGAGGCACACCAGATTGGGGAGTAGTCTGGGTCACGGGTCACGAGAGACTCTTTCCCAGAGGCCCCTGAACGATCCTCATCCTGACCCCAGAAAGACGATGAACAACCGAGATGACCCCCACTCAATGCCTCAACTCCTCCGATTGTTGGAGTGGCAATTGGATAAACACATCAACGACAGCAGGTACGTGTTTCCTATAACCGTCAGTTGCAATACAGGGGGTGAATTGACACGGGATGGATAGAAACAATAAGTACGCCGGTGTAGCGGCTGCAGAGGTGTGCCAAAACCAATTTCGCTCAGCATCTTCGTTGTGACCCCGACTCACGGCCGTTTTGCAGATCACCGCGGTCAGAAGTTCTTTGGAAACGAAAGTCATGCCAAAGCTTCGTTCACTCGAGTCAATCCTACAACCTATCAACCGATTGCCAAAGGAAGTCTTCATTCTTATACCCTGCTTCTTCCCACGAGGGTGGGATAATAGTTGGGGCTACTTCCCCATGAACAAACCTCTGATCACGATGACGCACGTCTGTCGGTCATGGAGGAACTTGTTACTCTCTACCCCAAGCCTTTGGACGCAGATCGACTTCTCCATGTCTACCGAATCTCAACAGGCAGATTTCCTCCGCCGATCGGGGAACCAACCCCTCGACATTTACCAACTCCTGGAAAATCAGGATCATGTGGAACCCTTCCTTTCCATCACACTCCACAACCTGTTTCGCCTCCGGGAACTGTCGATTACTTCGTTTCTCCCTCACCTCGAACGTTTGTTGAGGAACTTCTCGTCGTCAGCGCCAGAGTTGAAGTACCTCGAGATCGAAAACGAGCGCGATATGACGCAAATGGACATTAAACTCCCAAAGATTTTTGGAGGACGAATGCCGAAACTCACGAGTCTCTCGTTGTGCTCCATCCGCACGAACCTTCGTGACCTCAACTTCCCCACCCTTACGCGGTTCAGTTTTGAGACGGGAACAAACATTTCCGTTCGGGATCTGACATCCTTCTTCGAACGATCCCCTTCGCTCGAATTCATCCAAATTAGCCTCTCCTACAGGTCTCAACCACCAACCCCTCCTCCCCGTAGACGGCTTTGCCTCGCCGCCTTGCGGGAACTCAGACTCGACCAGATAGCCTGCACTACCGGCCTCCTTGATCACCTCATCCTCCCAAAGTGTACGGAGGTGATGTTGAGAGGGCAATTCACAGGCGAGATATTCGACGCCTTTGGCGACCCTGCCGCACAAATCCACCCCTCCTCCATCGATCACCTCCCCGTGACGAGAGGAATCACGAAAGCTGTAGCAATACCGCGTTCGTGTAGCTTCTCAGGCCCGAACGGTAACCTCACCTTTGGCTATACTCGGGAATATTTCGACGCGGATTACTTCGCCTCGTTCTCCCCGATCTCCGTCTTGCAGATCAGGGGGCTCTGGGTTGGGCAGAGAACCGAGTCTTGGTATAACAGCAAACCTAGGCCTTGGAAGCAAACTGCTGGTGGGGTTCATAGCGCGTTTGAGGTGCTAACAAAAGTGGAGGACCTAACCATCGTCAGTTGTGAAACGGAGCCGTTTTTCGCGACGCTTGGAGCGACAGTGGATGGTGGGGTTCTCCTTCCTGGGTTACAAAGGCTCACAGTTTACGTTGGGTGTGGGGATTTGAACGTCTCTGCCCTTACCCGGTGCGTAGAAACAAGGGGGGAACACTCCCACCCACTCGGGGAAGTGACTGTAGTTTGGGAGGAGGATCCGGGGGTCGATGTTATGCAGGAGGTGGAATCACTCGGGGTGTTCGTAGGGAAACTGATCCACCGTGTCGGTGAGACTCCGCAGTTGGGTTGGAGGGACAAAGAATGTGGTAGATGGTAGGTCAAAATGGACTACAAAAGCACGCATATATATGTTCTCAGTGTCGATTCAAAA
>Ga0307512_10003712_pt1 | contig 17337 bp, 17 predicted proteins | sample 14_EM_MG_FD_200267 | JGI IMG/M metagenome (GOLD analysis project Ga0307512, IMG submission 200267) | Populus trichocarpa ectomycorrhiza microbial communities from riparian zone in the Pacific Northwest, United States - 14_EM | ecosystem: Host-associated > Plants > Roots > Unclassified | place...
GACGTCGAGCGTGGCCGTATCTACCTGCAGATCAAAGTAGACGGGAGGACAGTGAAGATTGGCCGCGCAATCGCCATGCAGTTCGGAAATTCCAATGCGGACTGTGATACGGGCCTGATTCAACCAATGGTTTTTTTTGGAGTGGTTGAGCTTGGTCACGGTGCGCACGCGAGGCGCTTTTGGTCACGGGACCTGACGGGTACGTAGGCGCGCGCACGTAAGTGGTAAGTGGAGAGGAAGTGACCGAAACGAAGTGAATGGGTTGCACGACAGATATTCGAAAAAAATTGGGGAGATAACATTGGAGATCGGAAATCGTTGGGAAGGGATAAAACACAGAAAGAAGAAAAAAAAATTCAAGTTGTGGGGGTCAGAGAGAGGGAGGGCCATTTTGCTTGCAAGTGGGGCGTGTCTATGTTGTTGTCGTCGATAGTTAGTTATGGGCAGGCGTCTAGGTCCACTGTATACTTTTCCTGACATCAGCAATGTATTACAGGTGGAAAGTCCACGCTGCTAGTGAGTTCGGGGAAGGGTCTGGTCTGGTCCGAAGCGGGTCCGAAGGCGCAAGGAGAGAAAGAAAAAGGGAGGAGAGGCGAGAGGGCTCTGCGCGAGCCGCTCGAGGGATGCTGAGGCTGGACGTGGCGACGCAGGCCGTGATGGGCACTCGTGGCTCCAACGGCACTGCTGAGGGAATCGTAACAGGCGTAACGAGCGACTTGTGAATGAAAGCACACAGACAGAAAGGGGGAAAGTTCTCTATTGCTTCGATAGGGATCAGGGGTGCTCCTCGAGGGGTTTATATACGGGTACACAAGTGATCTCTATGTGCGCGACAGCGGGCGCGAGGTGACAAGGAATGGCGACGGTCGACAGTAAGGGCTAAGGTACAGAAGGATGGAATGGAATGGAGAGTAGAAGTCCAAGGCAAAGGAGATAGCAAACGTACGAAGAGTGTCCTGGATAAATATAGTAAAAATGCGTGTCCGGTAATATGTGGTGAGCGAGGGCCCGACTGGCGAGGTGTCGTGCACGTCGCGCGTGACGTTGGAATGACGGCTGTCGAAGTGGCGCGCACTAGTAGCGCCGGTCGGCAAAGGTGGGCGATTCGTGTGGCATTTGAGGTACGATGAGAGGGGACTTGAGGGACAGAGAGGTCGGTCGAGGGGCAACGAAGGATGTCGCGTTGGCCCGTGGAAGGGACATCACGTGGCCGAAGATGCGGCTACAGCGTGTCCATGCCTTACTGGCAAGCAATGATTATCCTGAGGGGAGGGTTCAGTACTCATGAGCTTGTGGGCCGGTGAGTCGGGATCACATTTATTCCGTTTTATGTATATTATCTACAATGGATTCCATGTGTGCGTGCAACAGGTTTCTTTCTACAAATTCCATCTGATACCTTGTAGGAACGTTTCTTTTTTCCTAGCTTCACACTCGCAGTCCATTCGAAAATTCCAAGGGGCAGTGAGGGCAATGGAGCAACGAGGAGAGCCTGGATGATAGGGCCTGATTTAGCCGCCGGCTCATCAGTGTTTGTGTAGGTTGAATGAGCCGGTATCTCGCATTGTGGGTGTTCGGTAAGATGGGCCGTGCAATGCGCATTTTCACATGCTTATGGCAATAAGCGCTCAGGGGTGAGGGTGAGGGAAGGACCCGAATGCCGAATGGATGAAAGAGTTGCATGGCAAAAGTTCGAAAAAAAGGAAATGATTGGGACGTATTGGAAATGGGATAACGCACAACCGCAGACAAGTGATCCCACCCAAGGACGAGGAACAGATTACCTGGAATAGGGTGTCCTGAGAAAATAGAAACGAGAACAAAATCACGGGTAGGGCAACCCGAGGCCATTCTGCCGGCAAGTGGGGGGTCAGTGTGAGCCTAACTGAAGGGGCATTGATCGAGTGGGGCAACTGAAGAGTCAGCCATGCCATTGATCGAGTGAGGCCAACTGAAGGGTGCTAAGTTGCTGTGACCTAGTCGTGAGTTCGGAAGGAGGAAGAAGGAAAAGAGAACAAAGGACACGATCCCGGAAGAGAACGAAGAGAAAACGTCACGAGTGTAAGGAGCTTGAGGTGGGAGCATGCAGACACAAAGGAGAGGGATGGGCTATGATTGCTTGCCCTCGGCAAGGCCAGGCTAGGAGTTATATATAGACAAATATGCTACGTGAGAGCCCTGTGGAGGGGGAGAGTGAAAACGGGGGAGCAAAGGTGAATGCGGTCGCGCAGCGACGGTGACGGGGAGAACGGTGTCCAAAATAGAGGAAAGTTTACTGAATCGTAGCTAGGTGCGTGACAGCGGGCGCGTGAACGGCAGGGGCAAGGGAGGTGCGGCGACGTACGGTGGCAAAAGACCAAAGTAACTGTGGAATGGAGAACGGCAAATCTAGAATTGAAAGAAAAACAGTGGAACATACGATCAAGTACGTGGTCCTGAGTTGCGAGGGGGCGTGCATGACGTGTACGAAGTAGCCGGCACTTGTGGTGTCGGCTGACAGGGTTGGAGCGATCCGCGTGTCTTTGGCCATAGGACTCGGGGAGTGTCAGTAAAACTTGGCCACTAGGGGAAAGGTATCGATCGTGTGACGACGGGAGGCATAGGCGTGCGTGCGTCGTGTGACGTGAAGGCAGCACAGAGGACATCACGTGGTCGAAGGCGCTGGATTCTGAGACTCAGGCCACAGCGCGTGCATACCTCTTACACAACTGAAGGGTCACTATTGATCGAGTGAGCCAACTGAAGATCGAGCGAGCCCAACTGAAGGGTCAGTATCAACCGTGAGCTTGTGAGCTGGCGAGTTCTGATCGTCCCTTAAGGCTGCGCTCCTTGCCTCGAGCCGTTGTGCGGTCATTCAATTGGTTTAAAATTATATTTTCCGTCAGAGTACGGGCAGGCCGGCGCTTATCTTCCTGACCTATATATGAAGAGAGACAATATGCTCTTAATCATGCCTCCTCCCGCCGATACACGTCTCCGCTCATCCCAGCACCCCATCCAGCCCTTTTGCGATAACCACCACACTGTCGCCATCATGGATGCCACTCATAGTCTACGTTCCGTGCCCGAAGCGCCGCAGCCTTCGAAGACACACAAGAAGCGTTCCCAGCCGGTCACCTCTTGTGACAACTGGTCCGTCCCTCGGGCTTGTCGTACGAGCACGCCAGAGCTCTTCGACTGACTCTACTCCCTCTTCCTCCCTCACGTTCCGACTGCAAAGCCGTTTGAAGAAGTTAACGTGTGTCCAAGTCACGTCCCAACCTCGTTGCGAGGCTTGCGAGACCGGCAACACGCACTGTCAGTTTCGCGACTGGGAGCAGTGCTTTGCCGAGCGAAGCCGCATAGTCACTGGCGCAAGCGCCGCCTCCGCCTCCGGTCCATCGCATAGTCGACGGTCATCGTCATCGCAGGGCATGAAGCACACCGTGTCTCCGGCTGCCCGAGGCGACCCCGTTGACGCCTCGGGCTGGAACTCATACTTGGACGTACCAACGCCATCTGGCAGCGGACATCCATCACATGATTCCCTCCCTTCTGAAGTGTTGTCTCCTCCCTTGTCCTCTCCGCGATTAAATCCTAATGAATCGTTCGCATATTCCTTCTTTGGCCCGGTTCCTTATACAGTAGTGAATGACCAAACCCAGCAACTCGAAACCGTACCGAGATTGCTTCATGGCTTTCGCCCTCAGAATCCCCCGAGACCCCCGGAAAGCCTGCATCCTACGCTGTCCTCCTGGCTCAAAAATATGAACAAACTCTCTGATCTCATCGATCGTCTACGGGGACTGGCGTCCGCCGCTTCCGCAGCCCACAGGCCTCGACTCTACAGGCAGGTAGCCACGTTACGCGCGACTTTCAAGCGGCAACAAGAGCGCTGCATTGAGTTTTTGCGGCTCACCAACGAGTATGCTCACCGATACCTCCTCGATATCTCTGCCGAGATTCAACAGCAACGTTCGTTCCTTGACATGCTAGAGAAACGCCTGGATATGGCAAAGACCTTACACGAACAGGCTGTCGATCTGCGAAAGTCATATGAATTAGGAACAGCAAGTGTTATGAAGAATGCTCGCGACACAGGCGAGGGTACCTTTTCATTGCCCAGAGAGGTGTGATCCTGACTCAGTGGATCCCAGAGCTATCGCGGCCACTTCCTGAGGACTTTGACTTGTTCAACGAGGTAGACTTTGCGCTTGGTGAGATTCGACGATGTTACGTGGACTTGGAGAAATTTTGGACGGAGGAGATATGTCGTGCTGTCAAAGCGCTCAGGACACATCAGGTCCATCCTGATGACGTAAAGCAGTGGAGAGGCTTCAATGCCAGTCTCGAGCAGACCATTGAGTCGTGGAAGGTATGGATACACGCTTCCTGTCGTTGCAGAGAGCAGATGTAAGTGTTCAGATGAACTGTGACAAGCAAGGCAGTAGTATCTGGAGCGCACTCCTCAATAACCGCCCGCGTTCCTCAGTTCGTTCATTTTACCCCTCTTACTTTGCCATTTCGATATCAATCTTGCATAGGACGTTGACGACCTCGGGGCGATACTTTGCACATTATCCCCTGCTTTGAGCACGCTCGGGACGGCGCTGCATAAGGTCCGCGAAAGCGCGTCTGTAGAATCCTCGCACATTGGCGTCGCCCTCATTCTTCAAGTCAGTTTGGGACTCACGCAGAATAGTCAGATGTGCCTTGCTTTCTTCCGTCGTTGTGTTGAGTTTGGGGAGGTGATCGCTGCATCCTCCACCACTGTCGTGTCCCATCCATCGTTTTCTCGTGCGAGGGCTTCGAACGATCTGCAGGAGCGTGTGATGGCCCTTGGAACAGAAGCCGCAGACGTCCCGGAAGAGAATGACATTCAATCCCGAGGTATGTCGTCGCTTAAGTTAGTGACCTGCGACAGTTAGCCCTGACGTTACACCACGCATGCCGCCTTTTCCCGCCATCGCTCATAAGGCTTGCGGAAGTTCAACTCTGCATATGCACAATGCTTGTCTCTGCAACGGAGGACAACTCTCGAGTTGAACGCTCTGCTCGAGAATGTGTCTTCTTGGGTCGTAGTCGCAGATGGGCTCCCCGATGCTCCCCCAGGTGGGTTCAGCCTCAAGGTGCTTGATGACCTGGCAGATGCATGGGAGGAAGGGAGAGCTTCCATGCGCATGGTTTTGGCGACTCTGACGCACGATCCCATCGAACAGCTACGCTTTCGTTCGCTTTCTTTAGCCTCAACACGTCCACGGTTCTCGCTGATACGTTGGATTGCGGGCCTGCTCTCTTTTGCTTGATCTTCTGTATCTCATCGACTATCTCTTTAGTAGCATCGGTATGTTTTGTCGTACTGTGGGATCAAGGGCGTATTACGAACACATTGCATATTGTGAACATCGTTAATCTGAGTAGACAGTTTCCTTTAATATTCATGGTTGCTCCATGCTTTGTCGATTTATCACTGGCAGATGGCAGATCCAACCGTTCTCAAGAACTGATATACTCTGTGAGGCTACATCATGAGATCAGCCCCCTCGGAAGCGCTGTTAGCCATAGCCACACTATCATTGGTGCGAGGTACGGAGCTGGTGCTAAAGTCTTTCACATCGGAAATTGGTTTCCAGGTGGGGTGGGACACGTCGGGAAGCTCAGAAGAGCGAGTCTGATGACGCGAATAATAAACGGGACGGGGTGCGGCGATTGGTCGAGGGATGTGTGGAATCGGGATCTCTGCCTCCGTCCTCGAGACGGGCGCGCGCCAACTTTGCCACCACCAAAAAAAAAAAAGGTAAAAAGAAAGAGAAAAATCTGACCACGGGTGGCGGACGAATCGGGGATGTCATGGATGGAACCGATAGAACCATCCTCTTCACACACACAAACCCCGCCAGCTTAGATTGAAGCAAGGCACCATTAAACTCGCGTCCTCGGCGACGACGTCCGCGGTTCGCGCAACTCGGAGTCCAAGAGGATGGATCGCAGGCTCGGGCGATTGACTTTGTGTGACCGAGGTGTGTGCTGACGAGTCCGGACTCGGAAGGCTTCGCACTTAGATCTGCGTGTGTGGGAGGGCGTAAGTGCGGGAAAGGGGTGCCAGTGGGTCACGGGCCGTGGGTGTGTGAATGGAAGGCGCGCGAGCAACGTGTCATTCGACGTCATGGCACGATCCGATGGAGCGTCCACTCCCCGCAATTACGTGGAGGAACCAGTGATATAAAGTGATCACTTTAATTTCTCCTGCCACGGAGTAACTGCGAACAGAAGACAAAAATTTAGTTGTCAGGATTTGACGCTCATCCTCACAAAACGGTAGCGATGACAATGCGATGACTGGCGCGACACGACACGAATGACGGACGACTCGGAAGTTGCTAACGTCTGTGACATGTAGTATGCTCGTACTTCGACGCGAGTGCGTGCACCAGTGACTGGTGTTCCATACGTCCAATCGTCGACAATGGCTCTCTCTAACCAGGGTATTGAGTAATGACGAGCTCGATCGATTCCGCCCCCAAGGACTACTCGAGGCTCGCTCTCAGGCTTCTGGAAGGCTTCCATACAAAACAATTTACAAAGGTATCCACACATGCACAAATGACAAGCCGTACTTTCAGCCTGAAATATACGTTTTTGTGACAAAGGACAAGCCAACGTTGGACTTTCTCGTCTTCCACCGACATCAGGAGGTTAATTTATTATTCCATACCTGGCAGGGATATTAAACACCTGGGCGTAGTTCGCTACTGCATGAAGAGGTTTGAAACGACCTGAGTGAGACAAAAAGTTGAGATGAAGTAAAGAGCGTCGCTGGACCTGAGCGAGAGTGTAGTTATCAGTGATCCATCTCCGTGCTATGTCTCATCTCCTACGCCATGGAGGAGGATACGTCCCGGGTTTAGGGGAGGAGAGTGGGCCAAGTACTCCGCAATTCAAGAAAGGCAGTCAAATGCCTACTAGTGACAATATCGTCAAAGCCTATTCGAACCAATGCAGTTGCCAGTGCTCACCAAGGGAAATAACATGGACGACAGGACCCATGCGCGCTGTTCGCTCGGATGGTTAGATCAAAAATTAAGTATCCAGAGGTGCTCCGCCGCCTAAGCGAAATAAGTACGGCACGAGACTAATTCTTGTGACAGTGTGGAGATAGTTGTGACCAGAAAGGGGGGGTGGCACGGAATGTCGGGTCTCACCAGGGAATTCGTACACCCATCGTAGGAGCATCGATGATTCGATGTAGCTTTGTCACCGAGGACATAATGAAAGAGGGGGACTGTAAGTTGAAAGAAGGTCAATAATAAGCGAAAAATGAAAATCTAAAAGAGGTATTTGCCCACGCTCGTTGACCTTTATTGGCCTATTGACGTGCACCAACATTCACATGCCCAGTTGGTAGGTATATCAGCTAAACAGACGCTGCTTCGTCTTTCGGAAGTGGATTGTTGACACGCTGAATATTCCGCCTTGGATGAATACAGACTCAAACCACGATAAAAAATTGCCGTGTGAGGACAAGTGGTGGGAAAGACGTGCAAGGGGCGAGAGAATATGATGTAAAGTACGAATGGCCCGCCACAAGCGAGAACATTAAAAGGGTAACAATGAACTGCACCAAAACTCGTCTGAAAGCAAGATGACGCAGAACAACGGAAAGACGGAACCCATCACACAATCTCGTCGACTTTGGACCGATGAATGCAAAAGCCCTAGAGATGTAGAAGGTGTAGAACAATTAGCTGTCCAGGATACGTGATCGTGAGGGTGGGACGCACCGGGACTACCCACTCTTTACAATTGCAACAAACACCGGCCCAGTCATAGTTTCCTAGCTTTGCACCGCATTTCTTATTCGGACAGATGATCTTCCCCGACAATTGCCCTTCTTCTAGAAAAAAATCCATCCATTTCATCTAAAAAAATTGAGTCCATGACTTAAAGCAAAGACGTTTCGACCCACAGGCTCGACAAAATATCCGGAGCACTTTGGATTCATGAGGATGGGTGGGCTTATGGTAGATTTGTCGATCACCCGTGTAGCTGTATTGAGTGGCGTCATAGCTAAACCGCCAGGTGATCGTAGAGCGGCTAGCTTGGGATTCGCGTGGAGCTGCGCTGCGAGGTCTGCACCGTGTTGAAGAGTTCCTGCACCCGCAGATGTGGTGGATAGAGCTGGCTGCAGGTGATTCTTACCCGAAGTCGGGGCTGAATCTCGGTTCTCTGGGATCGTCCCAGAAGTTCCGGGTGTCAGAGTTGGAGAAGAAACCGTGTCTGCGGTGGAAATGCCACATGTTCTAGGGGTAGATGCAGTAACTGACGGTACTGTGGTGGAACCCACAGATTCCTCGTCGTCGCTATCCAATGCCGACATCGACAGGGTACTGGGGATGCCGGAAAGTCCGGTGAGCAGGCGAGATCGGAGGTCGTTTCCGAATGAACTACTCCGTCGTTTCTGGGGTTGAGCCGGCTGGCTTGTTGAGTGGTCAATCTCCTGGCTACTACTTTTACCCTCGTCGTCATCAAGGGCTGACATGGATAATGCAGCTGCCAATCCCGAGAGACTAGTACTCCCCTCAACGGGCGTCAGGGGCGAGGGACGAGTTGGACCAGTAGAGGAGCCTAGACGCGGACGAGGGGCTGTCATGCCTAGCGCACCACTGGAAGGTCGTCGAGAAGACGATGCGGAGGGCCGACGGGCAGCAGCTTCATGGGTAGATGGCCGTCTTGAAGTGGCAGGCGAGAAAGCCACAGCAGGTGTCGGTGGCCCGAGTTGCCCGTGGTCGAGCATGTGTTCGCGGTTCGCGAGCTCTGTCCTGAAGATGAAACCCTTGGGCATCGCTCTCCGGACAATGTTGAGGCATGTCTCACCGACACATTTTGCAACGAATGCGCCGCCTGGGTCCACCAGGGGTAGGGGGTGCTGAATCCGTCGGTGTGCGGGGAAACTTCGCAAACATGTCCGTTTCGGGGGCAGAACCGTCCCCGTCTACAAGGACCTTCAGTATAAGGTAGTTAAGATACGACGTAGAAATAGTGTCACTTAAAACTTCTTCTACTGCTCTTTCGAGGTAAAACATTCGTGTGGCTTTGTCGCGTCTAGAGACTTTAAATGATGCTTGGTGGAATATTTCGAGTTGAGTCATGAACCCTGCGTTCGGGCTAGGCAAGTTGAACAAAAATCAACTTGGAGCAAAGTGAACATCATACTTTATGCTGGGCCTGACCTTTCGGATGAGATCCACCGCCGTGATTAGGTCTACATGCTGGGAATACATGATGTATGCTGCTACGACAGCAGCACTGCGACCTGTAACGCACAAGTTGCAGCCAAAGATAGTCACATGTATGTGCAGATACCCACTCGTTCCGGCCTGGCAGTGGACAAGAACATCCCTGCCCTTGTCGACTTCAGCTTGTATGAACGTTATCGCGGGGACCAGATGCTGGAGTATGTCAGCCTCCTCCACGTCGTCCAAGGGTATCTGCTGACGGACGAAGGTCTGTGGTCGACGCGGCCCGAGAAAGTGAGGCACAGATCGGTGTGAGGAGCGTGGGACGTACCTCTGGGACGGAGAACCTTCCCCTCATCACGGACAGGATGCTGCGAATATTGTTCGCCGTGAGGGTATTGCTATCTTTCGCGCTGTGGAGGTCACCGATCCAGAGACCTGATAGGATCTGGTCCATGTGGTGATATTCATCGTCCACGTCCATGGCTGGCTGAGATGGAGAGCGATGGGCCGTCTAGGCCCTTAAATGCTGCGCCTAGAACGACGTCATTCATTATGATGTTTGTACCCGACAAACAAACTCGTGATCACCTTGCGGGCTTTTCTGATTGGTCAAACGGGTTCCCCTGACGTCTGACATCTTCTCAATTCTTCCGATAAAACAGCTCGTAGTCATGGAAACAGCGTCCGCCTCTTGATTAAAACATGTACAAACTACAGTTTACAAATGAATTAACGGTACTATGAATACAATTGCGTCTGTATACAAACATAAGGCATCAAGCCTCGAGCTCCGGACCCTCAAGGCCCTTGGCTCGTCGTGTGGTACGTCACTTTCGTGAGGAATAATGTGTGCCCGAGGTCATGGGTGGTTTGGATGTCATACTGGTGGAAGGTACGATGCGGTACGGATGCATCTTCACCCCTTTCCCGAGAACTGTCCCCGGCCGACGAATTCGCCCCAACGCGGCCCCAACCACCAACAAGGGGGGGCCTGGCTTGATGCCGGCCAATGCATCGGGAGAGGAAATTACTCTGGGTGCACCTGACGCATTTGACACGCTTGTCGAGGATAAAACGAGAACGGCATCGGCGTTATCGAGGGAATCGGTCAGGACAAGGCGGACGTGTGGTTCCGCAGCATTCGTCTGATGCATGTGAGACGGGTGGGTGGCTGTTGAATTGTAAAACGTAGATGCGAGGGGACCGGCGATAGACGGAGGAGGCGGAGGAAACGGCGCGTGGAAAGTTGTAGTTGTAGGAGAAGCAACGGTATCTGGCCGTCTGCTCTGCCAACCTTGGGAGGGAGAGCCATACGCGGGGTCCTGTAAACGGTTTGGCCATGTCAGATGCCTGCCGCTGTATCAAGGGAAAGTAAACGGACCTGTTGACCATTGCAAAGTACGTGTACGCCAGGCAACGTCATTTTGGGCGGTACACCGTGCATCGGGAGAGCGAGAGAGCGTAATGGAGGTAGGGTGGGGCGCTCAGGGACAAAAGACATGGGCACAGGTGTGTCGGGCCACAGGTAGGGAAGTGATGTCTAGACGGAGAGGGAAACGAAAAAACGGTCACGAGGTTGGGGAGGGGAAGGAGAACACAAAGCGTGAAACAGGCAAGAGAAGTTGATGATGCATGTGGAGGTGGTCCAACGAACCTTTATAATGCTGGATGAGGGCAATTGGCAAACTGGAGAAGACAGCGAGGTCTAGCGCCGGACTATTGTGCGCCGCTTGTGTACACACGTCGTCGACAAAGGAGAACGGTGGAGGAGCATTGTTCCTCGAATGCGGGAGTTAAGCGGTCAGCGAAAGATCTTCTCAAACTGCCCTGAACGATAAAGTTATTGTTGTCCATTTCGTTCTCGGTCATTGTCAAACAGAGTTACATAATTTCATTGCCCGCCTTCCTCTTGTCCCGAGTCAGCCATGTCAGAACCTGCTCAAAAAATCCGTATTGTGCGCACCGCCCCCATCACGCCACAGGTCGAGAAGCTCATACGTTCCGTGACTAGATGCCAGGCGCACAGTCGGACCTCTCCGCCGCAACGTATCAGATCCACAATGAGACCCACACTCTCGGCAATGCGCTTCGCTGGATGCTCATGAAGAAGTAAATGACTCGTCGTCCCCCTTTGGTTGTAGCTAGCTCAATTGTCCCCAGTCCAAAAGTTGAATTTTGTGGGTACAGGTGGGTCTTATTGTTAACTGCCCTTCCTTTTATTCCCCATTCTCTTGCATCTCCTGATTAACAATAAGCTCGGCCATGCTCCCATGATCCAGCAATGACTCCATTCTTCCACTACCTCTACATTCTATTACTTTCACGATCCCTTATGTGGCTCCCTCCTAGCGAATAGCACTCAGGTTTAAACGTTGGTTACTTTTGCATTCTCACGAAATGCTGGTTGCTTTCGCTTTTGAGTTCTCACGTCTTCCTTTTGTTCCCTCCGATGGCCGCACTACTAATAACGGTCTAGTGCCCCTCATCCATCTGAAAATCACATACAGATCCGGATCCAGATGTACGGTATGTCTTTCTTTCCTCGTCCCTGCTACTTAACGCTTCTCCACGTCGTTCCCAGATAACTTGTCATCGCTGACTGCGCTCCTTTGTGCATTGGATGACCTGGATGCGCTGTTCGAGAGCATTGAAGCCGCATACAAGGCGAGCTTGGAGCATGACGATATTACGGTTTGGGATGAGAAACGATAGGTTAGGCTACCAGGCATCCTCTGGATGGTGAGTATCTCCCATTGAGCTGCTGGACCAGTGGTCCCTAACAAGATGTTTTTGACGTTCCACCAGTTATAGTCCAGGTGCCTTCCCCCCTTTCCATGGTTTAGTAATGACCAGACATAACTTTCGGCTGTACTGTCGCTTCTACTTGTCACCTTCGTCTCGCCGCTTTATCGCGCTCATTATTCGAATAAGAGGTGGGACGCATGGTATTGGGGAAATGGCGATGCCACGGTCTGACTGGCCAAGTGAAAAAAAAGCCTGGACACCAACTCATCGCCAGCGACCGCGCTCCAGGGATGACTGGATGCACATTCGTCATTATGTGTCCCTGCTTTCGATGCATGACGGTTTGGCGTGTCGACATCTCAACGTGAGACGCACTATTATTGGGAAACTCTAGGACCTACTCGCTGTTATCCGTCAGGTGAATAGTACAGCGAGCGGTCGAGCCAATTCTTTTCTAGGTTTGCAATAAAGGTGCAGTGATCCGATGAAAGGAATGCAGAGAATCGGTATGTTTCTTCAACAGTCCTGGAACTGAATCGTCACACAATGGCATGGACACTCCCGAGTCAAGACATATTTGATGGCTTGACTGGTGCCCTGGAAGAAGCAAATCCTCCTTAGTCATGAACCAAGATATACACATCGTCAGCTTCTAGAACAGCAATCGGCGCAAAGACCAAAGGTTACGTATTTTATTGTTGGGATTCACGGATGCCTTTGTGAACGCCGACGTACTGTCAACGCACGTTGTGGTTATAGGGGATAAGGGGACTCGGCTTTGGATTGTCTGCTGATGCGCCGAACATCACATACAACAGGGCTATGTGACTTGTTAGAACCCTCGCACACAGTTTGTCAGCGGTTCTCGACTATGATGACATGATGAATTTGTCTTTCCACTTTCCATGCCGTGGTGCCTGCAGGCAAAACAACGCCGCTTTTGCACGGTCACTTCCACGACGTACATCACGGACCAAAGGGGAAAGCGAGTCATGTCGTGGCAATTGAACAAGATAATTTTCTCACCGACTCACAAAAAGTAAATAAGCATTGCCCCAAAACAAGTTGGCGCCAAGCGGCATTATCCGGTCCGAGCCAGGGTGGCCGTGCCAAGTCAAACGCACGGATACACCATCGGCGAGTGCGAGTGCGAGTGCGAGTACGCGAACACTGCTCCAGCTGCGGACACAGCTTCGCTTCCCTCACATCTGCTCAATTTTAGTCCCTTCAACTCCATCGGACGAGTTCGTGTACGACCATCCTATCCCACAAACCTCACCCGACGACGTCACTCCTCGCTGCTTCGTTCTTCATTATCATCATATCCCCTCAACCTGCAAAATGCTCAGTCGCGTCTCTTCGTTCGATGACCTCGCAACTTGGGATGACTCGGTCTCCCACGCTATGCCTGTCATTGTTGTTGACCCCCTGGAGGACTCGGAAGATTCCGTCGATGCCTCATTCGTGTACGTCTTTCTCCCTCTCCTTTCCTTTCCGTCTCTTCACTTGACCCTCGTAGCGACCCACGACCACCACTCCAAGAAGTCACGGAGATAGAAGAAAATATACACACTCTGCAATCTCAGCTGGAGGCCCTCCAGACTCGAAAGTTACACATGCTCGCTCGTAATGCACTCATCAACCGCGTACCGCCGGAACTTCTTTCCCGTATCTTCGAACTTGGCGTCCACGAATCTAACGACCTTTTACCTGCCATTTCACTCGTCTCTCACCTTTGGCGCTCAATAGTCCTAACAACGCCGTCCTTATGGTCCTATATTCGCCTCTTGAGCTACTCTCGTTCTAGCTCGTTCCTTCGCAAGCTCAAAGTACATCTGGAGCGTTCACAAGATTGCAAATTTCTCCTGGACATAGATTGTCGATATCTGGACGTCGCAAGTGAACTCTCCCAGATCATGACAGAACTCGATCCACATCTCCACCGTTGTTTCTCCTTTCGAATGTCCGCCACGGACTGGCCAAGCATGGAAATTGTACGAGATATGTCGCAGAAACTAGGACCATCCCTCGAAGAGCTATATCTTCGCTTTGATCCGTCCGAATCCGAAGACCAGACACCGTTCGTCCTCCTCACACAACCTTGTCCCCGTTTATCAACGATCACCCTCGAGCACGCACCACTCATTTGCATACGGACACAACTCCCAGCACTTCGTTGCCTTTACCTCATCCGCGAGCAGCGGTATGCCTCTTCTACCCGCATAGGCATCTCCTTTAAGGAATTCCTTGACGTTCTCAACTCCACACCTACAATAGAAGAACTCCGCATCCAATCAGCCCTCTTCCTCCTCGACGGCTCCGATTTTGTCTTCCGATCATCACCCGTCCCCCCAATTTTTCTAAATCTCAAATTACTCTCCTTCCATTACGTCGAGTCCAATAACCTCGCCCTCTTCCTCGAGTCGGGACGCTTTCCCGCCTTGCGCCGTCTATCTGTACAGATGGACGCCTCGAACGACGAAAATACGCAGTGGCTCGTACGCATGTCCATGGACAGTGCAGCGCGATTCCCTGTCCTCCGCCAACTTGACCTTCGTTCATGCAATATCGACGGTGTCGGTCTTGTCCCGTTTATCCGTGCCTTACATCAGCTCCCGCACCTCACAGCGCTCGGGCTGTCGAGCCCACCGAGCGGTGCGCTTGGCCCACGTCTATTCGAAGTGCTTGCCGCCACGCCGGATGTCAGTGAGGGCGGCATGGGTGGTCAGTGGCTGCTCCCGCGGCTGCAGGCTCTCTGCCTGCAGAACTGCCGCGATATATCTGGGCATGAATTGCTTCAGGTGGCGTGGGCGCGCATTGGGGGCGGTGCGAGCGTTTCGCCAATCCGGTATATCAAGATTGCGCAATGTTACGGCCTCGACCCTGAAACGCATGAGCAACTCTGCCGAGCTGTGACCACAGTCCGGGTGGTGCGGTAGTACCTGTTATCAAGGAGTATTTTTTTTTTTTAGAAAAAAAAAGGAGGGGATAATACTAGCTGAGTACGAGGGCCTAACGCTCATCCTTTATTGCTCTCACATAGTGGGTTTCAGTTGCCTCTCTAAATCACCTTCCGTTTGCATGGACCAAGTCTTCATCTATCAAGCACATATACATACGGTTCCGTAGTGTACTCGTCTTTTTCATCCTGAAGAATCATGCCTGTTCTGTGTAACACCATGTACTGACTTGTTGCGATCTTGTATCTCAGTTGCCCCTCTCAAATGAAGACTCTTAAAGACGTGGGTCATCTTACCCGACCAAAGTCCTCCCCATTCAGTGAGACTCAGGGAAAGTCCAAAAGGGAAATACGACGTAAATTCTGTGGGTGTCATAGCGACAGGTTACAGGGCTACTCTGGACTGTAGGTCACGGAGGTGAGGAGACCTTCGTATTAATACCACGTCTCACAGGTCTCCAGTCCTCGAATCTCCGTACTCTAAGCGCTCCCTCTCGGCTTGCTGCATCCATATGAACACAGAAAACCTAAAATCGAGGACAGGAGCGGAGAGTTGACGCCCGAATATATGGGTAGGAAGAAGGCTAGACTATAAATTCAATCAGGATATTCGGCAAACCAAAACAGGGTGAAATCCGTGGGCCTGCCTCTGGGCTTGATACCCCATTGGACATTTATGAGCGGGGTCGTCTCATGACCGCTCCCGCAAGGGAATTGAGATAGCATGCGTACCGCCGTGCGCGTCCGCCATCGCATAGAAATGGCCGGCCGCCGTCGTGAATTTGAGTGGCTGTGTGCCATCTGTTTGATGAGCTTTAATTAGAATCATGTGGATATTTGGCCTGTGGGCACTTGATCCGGACTCCGGAGTTGTGGTATAACCGTTCGCTTGAGAAAACTCAAAAGTTCGGCGGTACCGGTAATAAGCTCCTGAGTACTGCGGACGTCGTCGACGTCGACAGAGGCAGCGGCGCTGGCCCAATCTCCTCCTGCGCACTCGTTCTCCGTGCATTCAGCTCTACTGCCACAGCAGTTCCACCCAGAGCGGCTCTCCGTCATCATTCTTCTGCAGACGGCATCACGGATCTGTTCGGCCACGCCCCGCAGAAGATCAAGCTTCCGGTAAGCTCATAAGCGTGGGCGATTTCATGAAAAGGACATGATATTTTGATCAAGGCGCGTGATTAGATTCCATGTCGGACACTACTACATCACTCTTCCGTGCAAATGTGAAGTAGAAACGTGGGCATATAGTCGCAACATCTACAGTAATACGGGGTTCTAAGCGCGAAGGAATATAAGCATCGAGAGGAGTGGGGTGAGATGAGCTGAAATAACTTGAAGTGTGCATACCAACGCCACCAACTTTTGCATTACGAGAGCTCTTCTTGTCAGGCCACTGTCCAGCTCGGGTCCTGAGCCGAGCGCCCCGTGCGACTAGCACATGACACGTAACCGGGATATTGCGTTATTCACACAAGTCAGATCGGTCCCACATGATGGCGCTCGCTCAGCGCTGGAGGTACGCTCCTCGGCTCTTGTTCTTGGTATGTTTATCACCTTGTGCCTAAATACAGTACGGGACACTGATAACAGGTCATATGACACCTGTCCACATGCACGACAATGAGTCCCTTATCAACGTGTTTTTCTATTTTTGTTGATCGGTCGTGCTAGACCAAGAAGAGGCTGACGTTGACGGCAGGGCGTAGAATGGGACCTCGAAAAAAGAACATTGCCAGTGGTGGTACAAGCTCGCACATGTCTGTCCAAGATGGCGGCGCCTCGTACCTGCGTCACCATCTTACTTGAAACTTTTCTCTCGTTTGCACCTATGACACGCCAGTGGAAAGACATGCTGGCACATTCACCTCCCTTCCCACTTATCATCAAGCACGCCGATGTGGATCGATGTTGCAAGGTGACCACTAAAGATGAAGAGGACCCATTTCTTGCACTCCAGCATCGGAGTCATCCTCCCTTCCTTTCCCTCATCTCCCCTAAACCATCACTGTCCCGCACCTGTTACTATTTATGAGCACAGCAAAAAACCTCAGGTTTGGCAGTGTACGTTTCGATTTCAATGGGAACTGTGGAGGCAGTCGTTTTGACGGCGTATCTTCGAGGGGGAGACAGGGCCTATGCTTTGATTATGGTAGCCCGTTGCAGACACCTCGACTGGCAGATCCAACCCATTGTCAACACCTCATGAATGCCACTTCCTCCTGGCCATCTCCGTTCCCTGTCACTTGGTTTCTTTAACTGCACCACCAGCTATATTCCCCACCCACCTCCTACGATGATTGTGTAAACCGGTGTACGCCCCCGGGCCCCGGGTCATGTTTTTTGGTAGGTATTTTTTCCGCAGGAGGTATAATGACACTTCACTGGCACGCTGACGAGTGTGCGGTGGTA
>Ga0307512_10003714_pt1 | contig 17336 bp, 13 predicted proteins | sample 14_EM_MG_FD_200267 | JGI IMG/M metagenome (GOLD analysis project Ga0307512, IMG submission 200267) | Populus trichocarpa ectomycorrhiza microbial communities from riparian zone in the Pacific Northwest, United States - 14_EM | ecosystem: Host-associated > Plants > Roots > Unclassified | place...
AGCGTGACGTGTTGTATTTCCTCACGTCGCTGGCGTCGGCCAGCGACGCCGAGGATCTCACCCAGGAGACCTACCTGCGTGCGGTTGGCGCGCTGCCGCAGTTCGCGGGCCGGTCGTCGGTGCGTACGTGGCTGTTCTCGATCGCCCGCCGGGTGGCCGCCGACCACATCCGGCAGTCGACCCGCCGACCCCGGCTCGCCGCGCTTCCGGATTGGCAGGCCACGGCCGAGGCCACCGACGCCAGCACGAGCGCCCGGTTCGACGAGCATCAGGCGCTTACCGACCTGCTCGCCGGGCTTCTGCCCGAGCGGCGTGAAGCGTTCGTCGCGACCCAGATCGTCGGAATGTCGTATGCGGAGGCCGCGCAGATCTGCGACTGCCCGATCGGCACGATCCGCTCCCGGGTCGCCCGCGCCCGCGAGGATCTTGTCGCCGCCATGGAGGAGCGCCCGGCGGGACTGCGGTCGATCGCGAGCTGAGCTATGGAGGAGCCCCGGCGAGACTGCGGTCGATCTTGCGAATCCCGCCCCGCCTGGTGGCCCACCCCCGTTGCATTGGACCACCAGGCGCCGGGGCGCGGCTAACGTTGGCCGGGCTTGTTCACGACGGTCGTGGCCAGGCGTGCTTCGGCATGCAGGACTTCGCCGTTGTGGACGGCCGGGATCACCACTTTGGCCGTCGGCGCTTGTCGGGCGGTGTTCACCCGGGCCGCGTCGTCGACCACGCTGCGCCATCCGAGGTACGCACCGGATGCGCCGTTCAGGATCAGTTCCTCGCGGGTGCCGTCGGCGCGCACCCGCGAGATGCCCACCCCGTGCCGCCCGGCAGCGTCGACCACGTCATCGGCCATCCGGATGTCGGGAATCAGGGCGAGCGCCTGGAACAACGCGGACTCTACCGTCGGTGACGCGAGCGTCGCATCCCGCAACAAGACGAGCAGGTAGCTGAACGCCCGTTCGTCGCTCGTGCCGGCATCCCGGTGGATGCGCTCCAGCAAGGCGTGCGGGTCGGTCGGCAGGGACGCGAGGTAGCGCTGCGACTGCGCGGGCGAGCGATCGTCGCCCGCCAGTCCGGCCGGCGCGACCTCGACCGCACCGGAGTCGCCAAGGTGTGCGGACTCTTTGCCGTCGACCCGCCACCAGGACTCCGCCGGCCGGTATTCGACCATGCCGGACCCGTCGCCCTGCGGGATCAGATTCTTGATGTAGATCCACTGGTCCGGGCGCGGGTGGGTGGCCGGGCGGGTCGCGACGGTGTCGGCCACCTTGCGCAGAAACCCGGTCGGGCTCACCGCGGTGACGGCGGGGCCGGTAGCTCGCGGCGCCGGCCCGATGCCATCCGGCGCGAGCCCCACCGCCACGCCGAGAAGGACCGCGAGCCCTCCGGTGGCCGCCACTCCCCAGCCGAGCCGCGGGACCCGGCGCAGCCAGGACCCGGCGGGCGTACGCGATCGTCCGGTCGTTGTCGATTGCGCGGACGCCGTCCACCGATCCTGGATCGCCGCCAGCCGGTCCGGATCGGCCTCGGGCACCTCGGCCCGGAATTCCCGCACTACCCGCAGATCATTCATTTCTGGGCTCCTCGTCTGCTGCCATCGGATTGATGTCGCCCAACGCCGACCGAACCTTGCGCCGTGCCCTGTTCAACCGCGACCGCACCGTTCCCACCGGAATGCCGAGCGCTTGCGAGATTTCCTCGTACGACAGATCCGCCCACGCGATCAGCAGCAGGACATCGCGGTCCTTCGCCGACAACTGGACCAGGGCCCCGGCCAGTTCGCGCTGCCAGCCCGCCGCCATGACCCTGTTCTCCACCCGGTCGAGCGTTGGTTCCGCCCCGGCCTCGGCGCCGGCCCGCAGGTAGGCCCGGTACATCCGAGTCTCCGCCCGGTGGTGCTTGGCGATCACATTGCTCGCGATGCCGTACAACCACGGCGACGCGGTTCGCCGCGCCGAGTCGTACCGCGCTCGGCCGCGGAAGGCGATGAGAAAGGTCTCCGCTACAACGTCGTCGGCGACTGCATCGCCGAGCCGCCGGACCACGTACCGATGGATCGCGGCGGCGTGCCGCGCATAGAGTGCGCCGAATTCTCTCGGGTCCACAATCGACCGTTGAATCAGCGACGCGTCGTCGGCCTCGGTGTCGTCGTCTTCCGTGGGGGCCACGAGCCGTGAGAACACGCCGTCAGCTCCGTTCGTCGGGCTTCCCGTGCGGCGGACTGCTCGACACGGTCGCCCCTTCTTCCCCGATGCCCGCCGTCGGGTTCACGCCGCAGGGTTCACGCCGCCGGGCGCGGGCGCGCGTTGCGCAGCCGAATCCCGCTGTGGCCCACGCTTGTGGTGACCACGACGTCCCAAAATGGCCAGAGGTTATCCAGCACGCGCAACTGGATGCCCGCCTCGGCGTGCAGCTCCAGCAGGTCGCCGACGGGCTCGGCCGGGCCGAGCGGCGCGACCGGCTCGACCGCGACCTGGGCGTGGGCCGTCGAGCCGAACGTCCGGAACCGGTCGGCCGGCAGGCGGTAGGCGAACAGCCGCGCCTTGCCCATCGCCTTGAGCCAGCCGTACTCGATCGCGTGCACCCGCTCGCCGCAGCCGGACCCGATGATCCGCTCCCGGTCCGGCTCGGTGGTCTCGCCGCAGACCCAGGCCATGGCTCGCGGGCACTGGCGGGGAAACCAGTAGTCGGGCGCCCGGGCCTGGTCGACGGCCCACACGTACGCCTGCGGCTGTTGTGCCGTGGCCGCGACGTGGGGGACGAATCGGGTGATCGTCGGGTCTTCCGAGAAATGCAGCACCTGCCCTGGCTCCGGTCGCATTCCGTTGTGGATACCGGAGAACCCGCTGCTGCATCAACTCGATTAGGCCCGCCGGATGGCGTACACGAGGGCACCGACGGCCATGACGACGATTCCGGAGAGCACCGAGCCCAGTGGCAACGCGAACGCCAGCGTGAGGCAGCCGGCCAGGCCGAGGACGGGCACCAGCCGCGCCGGGCGGCCTTCCGCGGCGGTGAGTGTCCACGCGCTGGCATTGGCGATGGCGTAGTAGAGCAGGACCGCGAAGGACGAAAATCCGATCGCGGCGCGGACGTCGGCGGTCGCTGCCACCGCCGCGACGACGGCACCCACGGCCAGTTCGGCGCGGTGCGGCACGCCGAACCGGGGGTGCACGGCGGCCAGCGCGGACGGCAGATGCCGGTCGCGGGCCATGGCCAGGGTGGTGCGCGAAACGCCGAGGATCAGCGCCAGCAGCGATCCGAGCGCGGCCACGGCGGCGCCGATCCGCACGACCGGGCTCAGCTGCGGTACGCCCGCCACCCGCACGGCTTCGGCCAGCGGCGCGGCGACGCTGCCGAGGTGGTCGCCGAGCACGACGATGGTGGCGATCGCGACCAGCGCGTAGACCGCCAGGGCGAGGCCCAGGGCGAGGCCGATCGCGCGGGGGATGGTGCGGGCCGGGTCGCGGATCTCCTCGCCGAGCGTGGCGATCCGGGCGTACCCGGCGAAGGCGAAGAACAACAGGCCCGCGGCCTGCAGGATGCCGCCCACGCTGGTGCCGCCGGTGTGGCCGAGCCGGCCGGCGTCGGCCGCGTCGGAGGTCAGGCTCACGGTGATCACAGTGGCGAGGACTACCAGTACGACGGCGACGATGGCCCGGGTCAGCCAGGCCGATTTCTGCACGCCGACGTAGTTGACCGCGGTCAGCGTGACCACCGCGGCGACCGCGATCGCGTGGGCGTACGCGGGCCAGATGTATAGCCCCACGGTCAACGCCATCGCGGCGCAGGAGGCGGTCTTGCCGACGATGAATCCCCAGCCGGCGAGATATCCCCAGAAGTCGCCGAGGCGTTCCCGGCCGTAGACGTAGGTGCCGCCGGAGGCGGGATAGCGCGCGGCCAGCCGCGCCGACGAGGTGGCATTGCAGTAGGCCACCACCGCCGCTGCCGCCAACGCGATCAGCAAGCCCGAGCCGGCCGCGGCTGCCGCGGGCGCCAGCGCGGCGAAGATGCCCGCGCCGAGCATCGCGCCCAAACCGATCACAACCGCATCGAACAGGCCCAACCGCCGTCGCAGATGCCCGGTACCCGTAGCCTCCGTCACCAGCAGAGGCTAGGTCACCGGCATGAACAAAAGGATCAGACGGTACGCAGGTCGATGCTGTGCCAGACGAACGTGTCCAGGCTGCCGGTGGACCACCAGAGCACCCCGTCGCGGTAGGCGACCTTGCCCGCGTCGGGGCTGACCTCGATGGTTCGATGCGTGGCGATCTCGACGGCGATGAGCTCCACGTTACCGGTGAGGTCGGAGGTCGGGCCCTGCTCCGCCAGGATGTCGAACCGGTCCAGCGGCGCGGTGTCGGCGATCACCGTCGTCGCGGTGCCGCCCGCGATGCGCCGGCGTGCGGTGCCGTCGGGGTGCATCAGGTCGATGTTGTTGTAGCCGTCGCGGGCCAGCGTCACCACCCGGCACCAGGTGGGGCTGCAGTTGGTTGCCGAGCGGTTGCCGACCCCGGCCACGGCGACGTCCTGATTGGTGGCCAGGTTTCGCAACCCGGTGGTACCGGCCGCCTCGGTGACCCCGTTGACCAGCCACGGCCACGCGGACAGCTCCCAGTTTCCGGGCTCGACGCGGGTGTCGACCGGGCCGCCGGTCAGGGCGACCGAGCGGATTTCGGTGGCGTTGTTCGGCCCGGCGGCGGCCCAGTGCAGCCGGCCCTCGGCGATCACAAGGTCGTACTGCGAGCGGTAGAAGACCGCGTCGCCGGTATCGGCCGTCACTTGCTTGGCCGGTTTGCCGTCCCGCAGGTTGATCAGCCAGAGTTGGGTGTGCCCGCCGCGGCTTCCCTCCGCCCAGGCCAGTTCGTTGCCCGCCACGGCAAAGGTCTGGAACGACGGATCCTTGGCCACCGGCAATGACCGCAACTGGCGTACCGAGGCGTCGGCGCCGCGCAGCAAGAGTCGCAGCGAACGGCCGTCCGGGCTTTCCGCGGTGCCGACGGACGTCTGCGCGTCGAGAAAGATCAACGGCTCGTACGCGGTGCCGTCCTTCAGGTTCGCCGTGATCGAGCCGCGCTGGGCCCGTGGCCAGGCGAGCGCCGCGAGGGCCGGTGCCGCCGGTTTGGGTTTCGCGCCGGCGGGCGGGACCGCGAGCAGAACAGCGCTTGCCGCGAGCGCGGTGCCAAGCCCGGCCGCCCGGGCAAGCGATGTCCTGATCCGTGCAAGTGATCGGGGTCGAACCATCGGCGGGGCGGCCAGCAACTGCGGTTGAGTCGTGGTCACCCCTGCCCCCTGTCTCCGGCCCCTCTCAGCTTGTACGTCCGATGATCACAGTTGGTTCAAATCGGGTAGGCGTCAGGCGACGGTGTCGCTCAGGTGCTGACGGTGCGTGTTGCCGGTGCCCGCGGTGCGTTCCAGGACAACTCGGTCGATCTCGACGCCGGCCTCGGTGACCGCGCGCAGCGTGAGGCTGGTCTTGTGGCCCTCACTCGCCGGCTTGACGTCGACGGCGAGGAAGGAGTAGCCGGTGTAGCGCACCCGGGACCAGGTGACCGTCTCGGGCACCTTCACCGCGCCGGCACCCCACACGTACGAGGGGTACGACTCGATGTCGTTGACGTGGCCGGCGTACGAGTCCGGGACGGGGAAGCTGTACAGGCTGCGGCCGGCGGCACCGGCGGTCACGTACGTTGTGCCGTCGGTGACGGGGTGGGTTGTCGACCCGATCGGGGTCTTCTTCGCCACGCCGCCCTTGAGCACGTCGGCGCGTTCGTAGATGTGGTTGTGGCCGTTGATCACCAGGTCCACGTCGTACTTGTCGAACAGCGGGACCCATTGGTTGCGTACGCCGCCCTCGGAGGCGTGCTGGTTGGTCGTCGAGTAAGCACAGTGGTGGAAGAACACCACGATGAAGTCGACGTCTTCCTGCGCGCGCAGGAACTTCAGCCGCTTGTCCAGCCATGCGGTCTGCGCGCCGCCGGTGTAGCCAAGGTTCGCGGGGATCTCGTACGACACGTCGTTGGGGTCGAGCGAGATCACCCCGACGTTGCCGTAGATGAACGAGTAGACGCCCTCGGAATGCGTCGGCCCGTTGTCGGGCAGGTCGAAGCGGGCGAGGTTGCCCCCATAGCCGTTCGGCGAGTAGAGCGCCTCCATGTCGTGGTTGCCGAAGGAGAACATCCACGGCACCGACGCGGCGATCGGCTCGGTCTGCGCGAGGAACTGGTCCCATGCCCGCGGGTCGTAGACGTCGGTGCCGTTGCGCCCGTCGGTGCTGACCGGGCTGCCCGAGCCGCTCGAGTCGGCGTAGCAGATGTCGCCGGCGTGCAGGTGGAACGCCGGGTTCTGGGCCGCGACGACGCCGTCGTTGGACAGCGCGTGGTAGCTGACACCCTGGTCACCGAACGCGGTGAAGGTGAAGCCGTCCGCGACCCGGCGCCGGGTCGGCGCGGTGGTGAACGAGTCGACGCGCCCGAAGGTCGTCAGGTTCGTCGGGTCGAAACCGTCGTGGCCGACCGCGTAGTAGTACGTCTTGCCGGGTAGCAGATTGTCGATCGCGGCATGCACGTAGTACTGGTCGACCGGGGCGATCGCGCCGAGCACCTCGGAGTGCAGCGAGCGGATCTCGGCGGGCACCTTGTGGCCGAGGTTCCACGGCGAGTCGCCGACCCGCAGGAACGGCTTGTTCACCGGGGCCGGCACCTGCCAGCCCACCCGCACCTGGGTGCGCGGATTCGCGCCCCAGGAGATGTGCCGGCCGAACGGCACCACAAGGTGTCCCGGAACCGGGCTCGGCTGGTGCCAGAACTCCGAGGTGACGGCGTTCGCGGGGGCACCGATACCCGCGGCCGCGACGGCGCCGACGGCAGCGGCGCCGGCACTCAGAACGCCACGCCGCGAGGCGCGACGCTTACGGAGAAGATCGTGCTGCTCCGCCATGCTCAGCCGGGAAGCGAGCTGGTCGGGCAGCCCCATGCGAGGGATGTCCATGCGAGCATCCTCGATCCACTCACGAGCCGATCGCGGGAGGATCCAAGTGAATTTTGGCTTACACGATCATTCGTACGGTTGCCGTGGCGTGCTGATCGCCGTCCATGACTTGACCTCGAGATATGGCACGTCGGCCTGGTTGACCGGGTCCTTCTCGGTCTTGTTCGTGTACACGCCGACCATCTGCACCCAGGTGTCGGCCGGGACCGCCTCCGGGACCGAGCCGGTGAGGCCCACTTTGATCGGCCGGCCGTCGGCGGCGCAGCAGGTGAGCACGATCCGGGCGAGCATCGGCTGCCCGTCGGGCCCGGGCGTGATGAAGCCGGTGAGCTGCAGGTTGCGCCCGGTGAGGCTCTTGCCGGAGTCGAACAACGCCCGCGACGCGTAATCGAGCAGGCCGATCGGCGCCGGATCACCGGCCGGCAGCGGCGGGTAGTCGGAGGCGGAATTCTGCGCTGTCAGCACCGTTCCGGCCTGTCCCGCCGCGTACGAGCCGAGCGCGGGGGGCGCCACGAGCAGCAGCCCGAGCACGGGCAGGATCAGCAGCCAGCCGACCCGCGGCTCGTGGTGAGCGTGGCCGTGGCCATCATCCTCGTGACCCGAGTGATCCGCGTGGCCGTCATGGTCTGCTTGTCCGTCGCGGCCACGCAGGTCGTACCAGAGGGTCATCACCGCCGCGGCGACCAGCAGGATGCCCGCCGCCAGCAGGAACGGCCGCAGCCCCTCCTTGACGTAGCGCAGATAAAGGTCGGTGAGGCTGGCCCGGAGGATCGCCCCGCCGAAAAGCAGCATGACCACCGCTTGCGCCTGCCTGTTCACAACAGCACCGCCCCGAAGCCGGCGCCGATCACGATCGCCGCGACGAACGTCGCCGGCGCGAACCGGAACGCGAACCGCCGGCCGAACGCGCCGGTCTGCATCGAGATCAGCTTGAGATCCACCATCGGCCCCACCACCAGGAACACCAGCCGCGACGTGAGCGAGAACTGCGACAGCGACGCGGCGACGAACGCGTCGGCCTCGCTGCAGATCGACAGCAGCACCGCCAGGACGGCGAGCGCCAACACCGACACGACCGGGTTGCCGGCGAGGCTCTGCAGCCACGACCCGGGCACGACCACGTTGATCGTGGCGGCTGCCGCGGCACCGACCACGAGGAAGCCGCCGGCGTGCATGACGTCGTGCCGGCAGGCCGCCCAGAACGCCCGGCCCCGGGACTTGTCGTCGAGGTCGGGCCGGTGCGGCAGTTTGATCCAGTCGAGCTTGCCGAGCCGCAGCCAGAGCCAGCCCATCGCGACGGCGACGACAAAGCTGGCGGCCCCGCGGGCGACCGCCATCTCGGGATGCCCCGGGAACGCGATCACGGTCGCGGTCAGCACGATCGGGTTGATCGCCGGGGCCGCTAGCAGGAATGCCAGGGCCGCGGCGGGGGTGACCCCGCGCCGGATCAGCGAACCGGCGATGGGCACGCTGCCGCACTCGCAGCCGGGCAGCACCACGCCGGCCAGCCCGGCGGCCGGCACGGCGAGCGCCGGATGCGTGGGCAACGCCTTGGACCAGAACGATCGAGGCACGTAGACGGCGATGATCGCGGAGAGCACGACGCCGAAGACCAGGAACGGCACGGCCTGCACGAGCACGGAGACGAAAACGGTGGTCCAGGTCTGCAGCCGGGGCCCGGAGATCAACGCGGCCAGCGGGTTGCGGAACACCACCAGGACGACCAGCAGCCCGGCCAGGATCTCCACCGAGCCGATCCGGCCACCGCGTTTGCCTTGGTGCTCGGTGTGCGCCGGAGGCGGCGGCTGGGCAACGGCGGGCGCAGCCGGGGCGTCGACCATCCAGTCGACGTCCTCCGCCGTCTCGCCGCGGCGGGTGTCTACGCCGTCAGTCTGACTCAATTGGTCGCTCCGATGCCCATTTAGCGTGAAAGGTGTACCTGAGTTTCGCCGGACCGCGCTCCAAAGTACCGGCTCCGGCCGCCGCCGCGACCGTCCGAGGATGCGCAACTGGAGTAAATTCGGCAGAGCGATGAGCTGCGCATATGCGCATTTGTGAATCAGTGATGATCGATCGGCGCCCCGGGCACGCCGAAGCGGCTTCTCAGCTCGGCGGGGATGCGGCGCTGACCAGGCCGGGACCAGATGAGGTCGGGGGCCGGGTCTAGAGAAAACAGTGCGGAGACTCCGGGATTCGAACCCGGGAGGGGCTATAAAACCCCAACCGCATTAGCAGTGCGGCGCCATAGACCGGACTAGGCGAAGTCTCCTTGGCAACCCTGCGGCTGCCGAAAGTCGAGGATACCGGACTGCTCCCGGAGCGGGCAAAGAGGTATCCCCCTCTGTCGCCGAAGCGCCGCGCGCGGCCCCTCGAACACCCCTCGAACAGGCGAAACGACCGGCCACCACCGTCCGGTCTCCTGACAAATCGACGGACCACACCGTCTTTCAACAGGAGAAACCGACTTGGCCGGACTAGGCTGCCTCGGCATGGAGGAGAAGCCGCCCGCGCAGCGTCAGGATGTGCCGCGTTCACGCAGTCCGCAGGCAGCGTTCAGCACCCCTGAGCCGACCGCGCCCGACGGCAGTGCGGCCGGTGGCGCGCCGCGTCGGCCCGCCAAGGCGGCCCCTCCGGTGACCTTCCAGCCGCCGGCGAGCGAGACCGCCGCGGATCCTCAGCCCGGCCGACACCGCAAAACCGCCAGGAGTACGCCCGAGCAGCGCCCACCCGCCTCGGAAGACGACAACCCGGTAGGAAACGCACCCGCCGATCCGCCAGCGAGCCCGGCAGAACCGGCCGCGGCGGCCCCCGAGCCGCGGAAACGGGCGGCCAAGGCTGCTGCCCGGCCCGCCAAGCAAGCGACCAGGGCAGCAGCCGCAAAGCCGGCGCCGCAGCGACCGGCCGAGCCCGCAACCGCGAAGCCAGAACCGCCAGCCCAGGCCGCTGCGGCCAAGCCAGAACAGCCAGCCGCAGAGCTCCCGCCCGAGGCCGGCGAGCTGCTGCTCCCCGAGCGGCCGAAGCCCGTCAAGAAGGCCGCCCCGGCGAAGAGGTCGCCGCGAAAGGCCCCAGCTCCTCGCGCGACAACATCCACCGCCCCCGCGGAACCCACCTCGCCGGCCGCGACCGGCGAGGCCGATGCCCAAAGCGAGGCGACCACGACCATGCCAACCGCAACCGACCCCACCACCGCAGGCCCTGGCAGCGAGACCGTCCAGCCCCCGGCCGCGACCCCGGAGCGGCCGGGGGCTGTCGAGTCCGCACAGCAGAGCGTGCCAACCGAATCGCCAACCCTGGCGGACAAGCCGTCCGTCGATGCCTCGGCCAGCGACGGCCGGATCGAGGCCTGGTCGAAGATCGTCGCCGATCCCGGGCATTCCCCCGAGTTGCTCGCCCTGGCCGCGGTGCAGACCATCGGCCCGCGGGCCAAGGAGTGGGCGGCCCGGATCAGCGACACGTACCCGGCGGCGACGAGCGCTGGCAAGGCCCACTTGGCGGTACGCCAGTTCACCCGGTTCGGCGGCCTGAGCACGGTCTGCGCGGCCGTCGCCGGTTCGTACGCCCCGGTGGCCCTGCTCGGCACCACCGCTCTCACCCGCGCCGACCTGGTGTTGCACATCGCCGCCGCCTACGGCCTGGATCCGGCCGACGAGCGGCGGGCGGTCGACTTGCTGGTCCTGACCAAGGTGCATCCGAGCCGGGAGGACGCGCAGGCCGCGATCGACACGGCGAAGCAGCCCCGCTACGAGGACGAGGACGGCGGGATCAGCGACGCCGCGTGGCGGCTCGGGCGGATGGTCGCCGCGCAGGCCGGCCGGTGGACCGCGATCCGGACGCTGAACCGGTTCTTCCCCGGGACGAGCCTGCTGGCCGCCGTGCTGACCAGCCGGTCGGGGGCGCAGACGCTGGCCGCCCGGGCCGAACGGTTCTACAGCCAGGAAAGCCAGGCCTTCGGCAGCAGCGTGTAGCCGACGAACGCGGCGATGTCCAGCAAGCTGTGCGCGACGATCAGCGGCATGACCCGCTTGAATCGTACGAAGAACAGGGCGAACAGCACGCCCATCACGGCGTTGCCGACGAAGGCCCCAAAGCCCTGGTAGAGGTGGTAGGAGCCGCGCAGGACGGCGGATGCGCCGACGACCATCCAGAGCCGCCAGCCGAAGGATCGCAGCCGCGTCACCAGGTAGCCGACCACGATGACCTCTTCGAGGACGGCGTTCTCGATCGCGGCGAGAATCAACACCGGGATCGCCCACCAGACCGGCTGCAGGGCGGCGGGCACGATCTGGGCGTTGAGGCCGAGCCGGGCGGCCACGTACACCAGCATGAGCCCGGGGATCCCGATGACCGCGGCCAGGCCGAAGCCCCAGCCCAGGTCGAAGCCGAGGCGGTCGAGGGTGATGCCCAGCGTGCGGCGGGGGCGCTCCAGCAGGTAGAAAACAAGCAGCACCGGCACGAGCGCGAAGAAGATCGCGAGCAGTTGGAGCGTCAGATCCAGGTACGACTGGGTCGCCCGCGACGGGTTCAGCGTGGCGGTCTGCTGGGACAGGGATTTCTCGGCCGTAAGCAGCACTACTAGGGACACCACGGCGTAGACCGCCGACTTGCCGAGCGACAGCAGCAGCACGATCACGACTTCGGCGCGCACGGCCGCACGCGGACGATCAAGGACGGTCACGGGCACAACTCTAGGAGCAGTCACCCGATCGTGAGCGAAAGATCCGTCGGGGTTATACACATTCGGACCTATCGGGGCAAGCGACGCGCCCGAGGATGTGGCCCGTCGCACTTTTCGTGCGTCGGGTACCCGACTACCGTGACCAGGCTGAATGCATGGGAGACCTCGCGCGCTTACTCAAAGAGAGTTGGAGCCTCGTCGAGGAAGACCAGGACAAAGTCGCGGGTCACTTTTACGCGCGTGTCTTCCTCTCGTACCCCAACCTGCGGGATCTCTTCCCGGTCCAGATGGACGTGCAGCGATCGCGGCTGCTCAACGCGATCGTCACCGCGGTACAAACACTGGGCGATCCGGAGAAGTTCGACGCCTACCTGCGCGCCCTGGGCCGCGACCACCGCAAGTTCCATGTGGAGCCGGAGCACTACGAGGCCGTCGGCGGGGCCTTGATCGAGGCGATGCGCACCTACGCGGGCGAGCATTGGGTCCTCGAATATGACCAGGCCTGGGCCGACGCCTACGCGGTGATCGCCGCGAAGATGCTGGCCGGCGCGGAGGCCGACAGCAACCCGCCATTTTGGTACGCCGAAGTGCTCACCCACGAGCGCCGGGCGAAGGACATCGCGGTGTTCACGGTGGCGCCGATGCAGCCGCTCGAATTCCGCGCCGGTCAGTATCTGAGCCTGGAGTGCCCACGCTTCCAGCCCAGGCTGTGGCGCACCTACTCGCCGGCGAACGCCCCGCGCCGGGACCAGACGATAGAGTTCCACGTCCGCGCGGTGGGTGCCGGCTGGGTGTCCAGCGCCCTGGTTCGCCGGCTCGAGGTCGGCGACATGATCCGGCTGGCGGCGCCGATGGGTGCGATGAATCTGGATCGGCGCTCGACCCGGGACGCGGTCTTCGTCGCCGGCGGCACCGGGCTGGCCCCGATCCGCTCGCTGCTCGAGGAGTTGACCCGCTACAACCGGACCCGCTGGGTGCACGTCTTCTTCGGCGCCAAAACCCGCGAGGAGCTGTACGACCTGACCGAGCTGAACCGGCTGGCCGCCCGCTACCCGTGGTTATCGGTGGTGACGGCGTGCAGCAACGATCCGACATTTCCCGGCGAGCAGGGCCGGATCTCGGATGTCGTCGCCCGCTACGGCCCCTGGAACGAGCACGACTTCTTCGTCTCGGGCTCCGGCTCGATGGTCAAGGCGACCCTGAAGACGCTCGCCGAGTTACAGGTGCCGTCGATCCGGATCAAGTACGACAGCTTCGGCGATGCTCAATAACTCCAGGCCTGCCCGGTCTGGCGATACTCATCCACCGGCATCAGTTGCGTGTCGACGGCCATCCGGTCCACATAGAGCTGACCCTCGAGGTGGTCGATCTCGTGGCTCACCAGGCGCGCCATCGCCCGGTCAAAGGTGGTGATCACCCGGGTGCCGTCGAACCTGGCATGCTCCACGTCGACTCGCAACGGCCGCCGGACCAGGCCGCGATAGTCGAAGAAGGACAGACAGCCCTCGTACTGCTCGTCGGAGTCGATGGACTCGGCGATGATCCGTGGGTTGAGCAGCACCACCGGCTCGGTGCCGCGCTCGGGTGGCCGGATCACCGCGGCGGCGACCGACAACCCGATCTGCGGCGCGGCCAGCCCGACGCCCTTGCTGAAGTCGTGCAGCCGTTCCAGCCGGTCCAACGTGGTGAGCAGCGCGGTGACAGTGTCCCGGGCGGCGGCCTGCTCGCGCGGCAGTTGGAAGTGCCGGGCCCGCTGGCGCAGCAGGTCGTTGCCGCGCTGCACGATGCCGATGCCCCGCATCCGGTGGCTGGCCCGGTCGGTGCCGGTGGCCGCCGGCTTGCCGGCCTCTTCGGCGCTGGGCGGCGCGGCCAGGCCCCGGAACCGCCATTCCAGGCGGTAGCGCGCGTTCAGCAGGGGCGCGTCGGTCGACCATTCGAAGATGGCGCGCTGGTCCTCGTTGTGCCGTTCGAGCGGCGTCCGGACGGGCACCTCGGCGGCCAGCGACGTCTCGACGCCCCACACCTGCGGCTCGAACTCGACGGGGAAGTCGAGGCGGACGGTGAGGCTACGGGTGGGCAGGCGGACGGCGCGCTGGAACCACTGGCCCCACTTCTCCTCGCCGACCGAGTAGGCGTACTCGATGGTGGTGCGATCGCCCGGATAGAGCGGGAATTGGCCCTGGTCGTTGGCGAACAGCAGCCAGACTTCCTTGGCCGCGTCCCGGTCCAGCTTGAGGCGCCACAGCATCGGTTCGACCGCGTCGCCCTCGCCCGCAAACGCCTCGAGCTCCATCTCCTCGAACGTCAGCGGATGCTCCCGGTGGTGCCGGTTGGACCCGGCCGGGTCGTGCGGGTAGCGGTCCACGGCGATCTTCACGAGGTAGCGGGTGACCGGCTCGACCCCGGCGTTGTAGAGATCGCGTCGAATCCGACACCGATAAGCCCGATCCGTGTACGTGAGCTCCGCGATCTCCCGCTCGACGATGAGTCCCGTGCCGGGCGGCATCCACTGCGCCGGCACCGGCGGGTCACGGTGCATCGTGCTGCCCCGTGCGTGCCGCAGCTCGTCGTACTCCTGGAACCTCTGCCAGATCACACCGCCGGCCGCGAGCACCGCCTCGGCGCGGCGCGCGAAGTCCTCGGTCGGCTTGTGCCGCCGGCCTTCGACATGGCTGACGTACGAGGGATCGAAGCCCATCCGTGCTGCCAACTGCTTCTTGGTCATCCCCCGTTCGTTCCGCCACTGCGCAAGCGCCGTGACGAACTGATCCGCAGCCCGCTCGACGGGCGAGGTGGTCATCACAGATGTCCCCTTCGCGACCGGAATTTCAGTGTCGCTGTCCCCGGTGTCCGCAAGGGGCTAGTAGCGCGTTGCCGACAGATACCTTGACGAATCCGGCAACGTCAGGACGGTCCGTTAGGTCACCCTTGCGGAGGGTATTCGCCAGAAGAGCACCTATTGGGGGTGGGCGAAGGGCCTTGACAGTCGCGTGGTTAGGTTAGCCTTAACAAGGTATGGTGGTCTGGGATTGAGGTTCTTCCTGGACGAGAGTGAGGTTCTCCAGGTGCTTCCTGGATGAGCCGCGCTGGACTTATACGGCGAGGAGACAGCGGTGATCCTGCAGATCCCGACGGGCCGCGGCCGGTGACCACCGCGCTCGGGCGTGCCGCCCTGGCCGGCGCCTCCCGCGCCGAGCAGCCGCTCGCCCCGATCACGGCGACGCTGCGGGCCATGTTCGGCACCAGCACCGAGCTCCCCGGCCTCGCGCCCGACCTGCTCGTCCACAACCCCACCGGTTGGCGCCCCGCCGCGCTGCTCGCCGGCGCGGAGCTAGGCGCCCTGCTCGACTCGGCCGGGCGTCGCTGGCAAGCCCAGCCGCACGCCGCGGCCGCGCTCGCCTGGAAGGCGTACACCTACTGGCTGGCGCTGCCGGCCGTGCTCGGCTGGGCCTCGGCCCGCCGGGTGCCACTGCTGACCAGCGACAACGTGCTCGCCCACTTCGACGATCCACGGCCGCTGGTGACGCTCGGCCTGCGCGCCGAGATCCCGGTCGCGGTCCTGCCGTCCGACCCGCTGGCGCTCAGCGGGCTGCCCCAGGTGCACGTCGTCGCCGACGAGGCCGCGCTGCTGACGGCGTTCCGCACAGCCCTGCTGGACGAGCACCTGACGCCGATGCTGGACGCGATCCACGGCCGGGTCCGGCTCGGCAAGCGGACCCTGCTGGGCTCGCTCGCCTCCGGGGTCGCCCACGCGGTGCTGCGCTCGGCCGACGTCCTGCCCGGATCGTCGGCGGAGACGATCGACACGCTGCTCGCGGCGCTCGGCGTCGACGACCTGGTCGAGCTGGTGCCGGGCGCCGCCGGCAAGCTGGCCGTCCAGCGCAAGACTTGCTGCCTGGCCTTCACCCTGCCCAGCCCGAAGATCTGCTCGGGCTGCTGCATCAAGCAGTAGGGGCCGACCGCAGCCCACCGCCGCAACCAGAGGCGCAGTTCACGGCCGGACTCCGCCCGGCCGCAGCTAGCGCGTCCCGTGGCTGGCGCGTCCCGTGGCTAGCGTCAGCCGGGCTTGCTCAGCCCAGCAAGCTAGCCGGGCTAGCTCAGACCGGCTGGCTCAGCCGAGGACCGCGTCCGGATTGTCGACCAGGCTGCGGACGTTCCAGATCCAGGCGCCGCCCGTCCAGGTCGGCTGGAAGCCGAGCAGGTCGCTCATCGCGCGCAGCATCTCGATGTCCCGCTCCTGCGGGGTCAGCACGATCACGCCGGCCTTCCAGTACCGTAGGTCGGCGAGTGTCATCTCGCGGCGCGTGTCGGTGATCTCCGGGGTCGGGTTACCCTGCTTGATCGAGGACATCAGCCCGCTGGTCGGCCGCCACGGCGGGGAGAACAACGCCGTCTTGTCGGTCGGGTCGAGCGGGTTCTGATTCGGCAGCAGGGCGTAGGCGCTGGCGATCCGCATGTCCTGGTGGGTGTATGCGCTCCAGCGCAGCGGGTCGGGGTAGCTCGAGTCGGGCAGCGGCAGCGAGACCACGGTGTGATCGTCGTCCACGTACTGCCGCCAGGCGCCCGATGTGACGAACTCGGGGACCGGCGGCATCGGCGAGGTCCGCAGCGGGGTCGGCGCGAGCGGCACGAGGGCCATCGCGACCGCGGTGATCATCGCCACTCGAACCGGACCGCGCGCCGTGGGCTGCGCCTTGATCAGATCGGCGGCACGCTGGCAGCCGAGCGCGAGCACAAAGCCGACCACCGGGGCGATTGCCATGGCCCAGCGGGTCGGCACGGCCGAGTTCAGCACCGGGACGCTGTGCAGAACGGCCCAGATGCCGGCGACTCCGGTATTGACGCCGTTCAGATAGACGCGCGGGCCGAGCGACATAGCCGCGAAGAGAAGCGCGACGGCACCCAATGTGACCACGGCCACATTGCGCCGCATCCAGGCGATCAGGCCGAAGAACAGAATGACCAAGCCCCAACCGAAGAACGCGTTCTCCTCGGACGCATTCTGGGCGAGGCGACCCGCGGTCGCGCTGTTACCGGCGACAGACCTTTGGGCGTACGCGGTGAAGGAACCGAGGTCAGCGCCGAAGTTGCGGACGAACTGCGGCAGCCCTTGGTAACTCTGCGGGCCGAAGAACTGCACGCTCAGCGGGTAGGCGAGCACCGCCAGCGTGACGCCGGCCGCCAGCGCGAGGCCGCGCAGGAATGCCTTGATCTCGCCCGGATACCGACCGCGCCGGGAGATGCCCATGACCACGCAGAAGATGCCGAGGCCGACGGCCGTCATGAAGAGGATCTCGAGGTTGATGAAGGCCTGCCAGATCAGCAGGCCGGAAAGGATCAACCCGTTGCGCACCGAGCGGCCCGTACGCAGCTCCAGGACGCGCCAGATGATCAGCGGGACGAGGAACTGGGAGACGATGTTGGGGTGGCCGCCGGCGTGCGCGATCATGCTCGGCGCGAAGGTGCAGAACAGCGCACCCACCCAGGCAGCCAGACGAGACGTCACGAACTGGCGCGAAAGCACCAAGTACCACGAGATGCCGGTGGCCGCCAACGCGAGCGTAAGAAACAAGTTGAACGCCACATGCGGGCCGAACATCAGAGTGATCGGCGTCATCGGCAGCGAAACGGCCAACACCGAGGTGTTGGCCATCATGTTCACCCCATCGGGGTA
>Ga0307512_10003715_pt1 | contig 17332 bp, 27 predicted proteins | sample 14_EM_MG_FD_200267 | JGI IMG/M metagenome (GOLD analysis project Ga0307512, IMG submission 200267) | Populus trichocarpa ectomycorrhiza microbial communities from riparian zone in the Pacific Northwest, United States - 14_EM | ecosystem: Host-associated > Plants > Roots > Unclassified | place...
AATTGTATATAAAGAGAGTGTCGATGGTGTTGGAGGATTTCCTTTTTTTTCTCTCTTTACTCGTTCTCTTGTATAGCAAGCAGCAGTACGACTTTGAAAGATATTCTGATTCTTGTTCTCTCGATACACACTTCGAGCTCGGTTCCGCAACATCCATATCACCTGCGCCCGACCCCGCCCGTTACAGGTTCCCAGGTCAAACCTACTATGCCCTCAGTCCTCCACAGTCTGCGTTGATCCATCATCGCCTTGCGATGCTTCTTCCTCCTCATCTGCATACACATCGTCGCCATCCTCGCCCTCATACCCATAGACATCACTGGTTCCCAGGTCAAACCTCTTCAGTTCAGTCGCGGGCCGTCGTCGCCAGCTGGCGGTGGGGATGGCATCACACACGTCGCTTTCATCACCTTCATCTTTGCAATCCCCACTGCCCCCTGGCATCCCCAAATATAGTTCCTCATCCGTACAATTGTTATTCATCGGGATGTTTGGGTCAGTGCTTTCGATCTCAGGCTCCTCAAGCGCCACTTCAGACGTACAATGATCAAGAAGAAAAGCATTGTCAACACGTGCTGCTTCCACCCTGATCACCAGGGCAGGCATTCAGTTCTCCAACTGTCGGATGTGATGCTAGACTGTAGCAAGTGTGTCGTTATACACTCTCTGTTGGTAGCTTTCCGGTAGTGTGTTCCAGGTATTCGTCAAGAATGCATATGCGTCTGCACCGCCAGGCGAGGTTAACAACTTGCGACCTGTTGCAGCACAGCAGGATGCATTCTTATCACAGTCATTGTTGTAATTTAAGTAGTTCGAGCGATCAGGTCTGTCCACTTTCAGCTTTGACTTGGAAGCTTTCGGATGAATGCATTTGTTCTCTTGCCACTCCAGGAGAGCATGGCGTAACGTGGTGCGGGTAAACATGATCAGTGGCGAGGGTATATGACTGTCCTTGTCGTCAATCATGAAATTATATCATCCATCAGCATACTTACCGCGGTTACTCGCCAGATGATAAAATTTGATGTTGATAAACCCTGGGATTGCTTCGGCCAGGAAGTTAAGTGGACAGTGGCCAATTGTTAGCAGCTTTCAACACTCTCTGCATTGGATTTGGACCACATACACCACCTTCCACATGTTCTGCTATGGGAAAAAGATACTTATTGTCTGCCAGAAGGGAATCAATGAATTCCGAACGCTCTGCGTTGGATTCAAAGTGGTGGAGATCTTATAGCTCTGCTATATTGTCCCTTGCTGGTTGAACAAAATGGGATTTAACCTTATTGACTTGTGCGCAAACCTGGTACCAGTTTCAGTGTGTAATATCCAACCTGGGCCGTTGCTTCAGCATTTCTCTTTCAAGATCTCCTTTCTGCGCGCTTCGAATGCAATGGACCAAATGTTGTTTTGCTGCATTGCGGTGTTCCAGTACGTGTCTATTATCTACCAGTGTGGGGCTTCAGCTAATGCTTTCGCAAAGCGTCGTGTTGCATAATGTACCGTCTACCAGTCACTTGCACTCATAAACAGCTGTCTGTTCCACATGTAGTGATCCAGGAGTGTGCCCGTTGCAAATACATGATGTGGCATGTTGGAGTGACCAAATTCGATGGATGCTGCGACTGCTGGAGACCAAGGATCGAGCTGTAGACACCCCCTGCGTTTGCAAATTCCACTGCATCAGTCTCTGATTCCTTTCTGTAGCTTGCATTTGCAGTGGATTTGTAATGATCGCGCAGGCTTGTGGATTGGGTATGAAGGTAGGCAGGTTTTCAAGACCGCTGAGAGGAGTGGGAGTGCTAGCAATGCCGGATGCAGGGGCTGGATACAACACAGTGCGTTGAGTCTGTCTGTGAGGTACCGCCAGGTGCTGGTGTGTTCCAACTGCTCGTACCGGGTGTGGCAGTTGGAGTAATTATCGACCGTCGCTGTGTAGCGGACGGGGTGATATCTGCAACTCGAGAAGTGTTCAGCGAAGATGCGGGGGTGGAGTTCTGACCGTGGATTGTAGAGGCTACAGAACTCCCACCTTGAGCGGAATCCCTCTCACCAGCCGGTACGGGTATGCGTCTCTTAGCGGGGGGAAGTTGAGCATTCCCACAAGGACCAAGCTTCTGTTGATTCTGACGATTAGCAAGACTTCGAACATTTCGTATGACCGGAGATGTGACAGGGTGAGGGCTCTGGGAAGGCATCATCCGATATGGTATTTCGATGATAAGACTGTATGAATAATTTCCTCTGCATGCCTATGCAACGGCAGGCGAGGTAGACTCCTATTAGAGGAACCATGGAGGGTTTCGCCAAGAACGGGAGGCGCAGTATAGACCGCGCTATACTCTAAACCGTGACAATACTTGGGAATGAGATTCCTTCAAAAGTATCCAATTATGGGGTTAACTGCCATCAGATTACACTCAGATTAAACTCAGCATTGATATGCACTGTTACAGCAACATCTGAAGGTCTATGTGCACCGCTTGAAGGGTGTTTATGCTATCTTCGCGCGATTATCATCGTATTGCACTCGTTCTTGGCACAATACTTCGAACCATCGATTGTGTATATGTTCAGCTTCCTGTTGGAAATCTCCCTCTGGCTGAGCTAAAAGCATCGCATAGCAAACAATGACGTATTCGCTATACTATGACATCAGTTGAGTGTGCTTTTTCCACCGCTAGACGCTGGTAACTGTGGTGGATGGTTGCCCAGGTACGACAACTTGAGAACTACTCAGTTTGTTCCGAGATGCACGAGGTCTGAGCAGTACAAGTGGTATGTGTCATCACCGCGAGTACTAAATCCCGTCTCAAGGCTCCTCATTCATGTGGTGGTTGGTGGTTGTGCAAGATGAGGGCTGGGCCGTATTGTGTTCATTAACCAACAATATGCAGGATATGAATCAAATCGCAGAAACTCGAGTATATATATCCCCTCTTCCCGCCTACACCTCCATTCCCTTTTCTTTGCCTGCCTACACCTCCATTGTCTTTTCTTCCTGAATTGAACACACTACCAGCATCCGGAACCATCTCCACATCATGTGACTTGCAGAAGACGACGCCTCTTGTTCCAAAACACACCTGATAACCCACACAACTTTGTATGTTCACTCTGGGCTTCCTTCCGCTACCTTGAACTATATCACAATGCTGATGCCTCGGATGTAGATTCATTTTCAACTCGCAGCGATGGCACCAAACGGCAACCAAAGAGGAAAGGGGAAGGCAACAGCTAGCGCAAAAATGCCGACATCAGTTAGAAATTGAAGCCTGTCGTGGGATCGGAACCGTAGACAGGGATTCATCTCAGAACACATATGTGGACTCATCCGGATATACACTGTTTGTGGTGTCAAGGATGAGAGGGACTGGGACTTCTTTTATGATAAAATCTTTCTTGATCCAGTCATGACTCACCACTTTTCACAATTCCAGCTGATGTGGCCACACAGCAGGAGTAGGAGTTCACCTTTTCGGGAGTAGTTGGCAGCTTTCCGCTCATATATGGGGCAAATGTTTGACAACACCCGTAACCAAATGAACAATTGGAGGTGGGACAACCCCCATGCCTTTTGGAATCAAGTTGATCCCTCCAATCCGCAGACAACCAGCTCGGGAAAGGTCAAATGCACCGGTGAGCGTTTCTCTTGCTATGGTAGCGATGATTTTAGAGCAAAGATTGAGCCGCCAAGCTGCTGGCAGTACAAGCCAGGCAACTTCCCGGCCGTTACACCACTGAATTGGGATGAGCCAATCAACGAGGATGATGATGAAGAGAACTGGGCGGGTCCCGGAGTGCCGAGTGGTGGAAGGAGCCATCCTGGCGATGACAATGACAATGACAACGGAGAGGGTGAGACGGAAACGCAGCGTGGTGAGAGACGGACCGGGAGCGGGATCGGAACAAAGGATGGGGAGGGGAAAGGGATGGCGACTGAGGACGGGAAGGGGAATGGGAAGGGGAATGGGAACGGAAACGTTAATGGGAAAGGTATTGTTGAACAAACCTCAGGGGGAGATGATATCTCTCATGCCGTTGCTTTGCAGTTGCAGAGGAAATGTCAGAGGCAGACTTGGACATGGAGGGCTAACTAGTGTGGGTATATTTAGAGCCGGAAGCATCGCCCGCCGTGTCAATGTCCTCAGATGATGTTACTGACTCCACCGAGTTGCAGGGTGAATATGCCTCGGAACATGATCCTGATGTGGCCATGCGCATTGAGGATGATGTGGACGCACGAGACAGCGTTGATTTAGATGGCGATGTGGATATGGTAAGGGACGGTGATGATGAAGAGGAGGAAGATGAAGAGGAGGATGATAAGGATGAGGAGGATGAGAAGGAGAAGGAGGAGGAGGAGGATGAGGAGGATGAGGATGAGGATGAGGATGATGGCAAAGAACCTCGGACGATTAGGCAGGGAGAGATGGTAAATTCATCAGCTGATGATGTAGATACCATGGTAAACGATCAGCGAATCGTGCTACCTGAGCAAAGCCAGGAGTTGCGCAAGCATACCCCACCGCCGCAACCTCCAGCGCCTGCACCACGGCCACAATCACCGGAGCCGCACCCACGATCATGAATGCCAGAGACTCATCCCCTCAGGTGGCTGGTGGATCTGGGGCTTGTGACGCGGCCAAAACCTCGCCCGGCGGTGCGAAGTCTGTGAGAAGCTGAGGCAGCCGGAAACACCTCAAATGTGGATGTGGATCAGCAGCTGCTCGGTGAACCGGCAGGTGGCGACAGTCCCCCCAATGACCCTCTCCCCGACGTGCCTCTGTCCAATGTCCGTCCCTTTGAGGCGCGCCCCGCGGGCTCTGTAGGCGAGGAGTGAACCAGTTCTCAGGTCGCAGAGGAGGCGATGGTTGATGCGCTTGTGTTAGGGTTGGGTTCATGTCATGTTCGTTTCCTTTGTTCCAATCTATTTATCTCAGCCATTGATTATTACACACGTCGCGAGGTTTTTGGATCGCTAAGGGTGTATTTTATTCACAGTATTATGGGACATCGCGCATGCAGCGTTTTTGCAACTTCTGGCGTGTAAGGAACCTCCTTCTGATCGTGTTGAGGCTCAATAAATCTCTCAAGTTAGCTGAAGTTATCGTTAGCTTACACACCAGGCTGCTCAGGCCCACCAGCACCATTCGTCCCTGTCTACACTGAATACTCCACTCCGCACATGTCGTTGACAATGCGAGAGAAGACCCCTTTCCGTTGCCCCGAATTTTCATGTCGAAAGATGTTCACCTCAGACAGCTGGCGACTTAAACAAATCAAATTACACCATCCTGAACACCTTCAAGTTGCATGCCAGAAGAATCTGACTATTTACAGCGTGCCCTGACGCGTTGAACCTGCTCAGCGTTGTGAATTTATCGCTAACAATGATTTAGTTGAAGACTTGGACGCGTTTCCCTACCTCAATCACGCTGAAAACATCGCAGACTCGGAGTCTCAAACACCGCCACCTCCTCTGCCGTGGATGGAAATATACCCCGGCGGCGGCGCTGCGCTGATCGATTACATTGCTGAGCAATTGGAACGTGACGTGCAGGGTTGCCATGAGACGAACCTATAAACCAATCCCTACTACCTGCTTGCGACGTGTGAAGAGTACAATTATATCCAGTGTGGGATCAAAGAGAAGGGTATGAAGACGTACTATGACAACGTGCTGAAGGAAGAAAACACCGCTCTGCGTTTCCCAAGCTTCAACAACGGGGATGGCGTCCAGAAGCTCACGGCTAGCATTCCAGATGAACATGCTCTCAGGGAGTGGGAACTACACACTCTTGAGGATATGAGATGGAATGACAATAACCAACTCTCTATCAAATACTGGAGTCGAGACATCATCAAAAGCATGAGATGGTTGATGTAGCAGCCAGCCTACGCCGCGCATTTCATTTACACCCCTCAGAGTTGCATCAACAGCGATACGCCACCGAAACCCCTCTATACTGAAATGCACACTGCGGACTGGTGGTGGGAGACACATGTAAGCAGAGATACTCAAGGATAATAATGGGCTAATTGAGGTTAAGGCAACGCTCAGACTCGGGGATACACCGGTTCCCTTGATCTGCATGTCCGACGGAACACATCTCTCGAATTTTGCTGGCGACAAGAGAGAGTGGCCTGTATATATGAGAATTGGCAATATATGTTCGAAGATCTGCCAGATGACCTCAACGCACACCGTCGCGATGGTCGCTCTCCTGCCGATTCCAATCAAGAACCGCAATATTCCTGAGAAGTGGCTGGATGAGCACCGGCAAACAAACTGATAGGTGCTTAAAGAAATACTCTGGCAGGTACTCCATCCTCTCCGTTCTATTCAAAATTGCAATGCCAAGAGTGTGTATTACAATGTTCTCTGTGCAGATCGTAACTTCAGGCTTTGCGATCCGGTTTCAGCAGCATGGCTTGCAGATTGCCTTGGGTACAATGACCTACATCATCTGGAGCGGCATGTGTGTTTTTGGTGCGAGTGTCCCAAGAATGAACTTGGAGATTATGTCCCTCCTGATGATCAACACCCCCGGCGGGATCACAATCTATATCGAACGCTCAGCGATGCCAACACGAAGGCAGCCAATGCCAAACTCTCGTTGCGCCGTTTCACAGAGAATTCAACGTGGTTCGACATATTCCCTGTATCGTGACCGACCTCCTGAAGCCCGACCTCCACCATAAATTGGAGATCAGCATGCTTGACCACCTCCAGAAGTGGATTTTCCACTTCATGAAGACGCACGAACGGCTCGACAAGTACAATGCACACTGGTTATCCGTACCTGCTTCCAATGACCTCACAACATAACATAAGTTATATGAGGAAGTTTCTCAATCGAATGGGAAGCAGATGAAGTAAATGAGCCGGTACCTGCTTGGAGTTGTTACCCAGTCTCTACGAGGCGGAAGCCACGTTCAGTGTCCCATATTCAATCACGCAATCGAGTGCACACGGTCATTGTTAGAATTCTAGATGTATTCTCAATATAAATCTCACGATGATGCAACTTTGAGCTACATGGAAGACGCCTTGCGTCATGTTCACACCTCCAAAGATGTTTTCTTTCACGGGCGAGCTGGCAAAAATGCGAAGGCCCAAGCTGGTGCCCTGAGAAAGGAACTCATGAAGAAGCACAAGGTAGATGGGGAGACGAATGCTGAAACCTGGATCCCGTCCAAGATGCGGCGCGAAATGAACGCCTGGCAGGATGATATGAGCCATGAGATAGATGTTTCCACGGAGTTGGATGCCAACTTCAACTTTCCGAAGATCAACTTGATGTCTCATTGGGTTGAACAGATTCGTGGATACGGACCCCAGTAACAGTATTCAGCCGAGAGACATGAACTAGCATAAAAAACGAACCTCAGGGACGGTTGGAATGCCTCCAATCACAATCTCGACTACCTGCCGCAAGTAATCATCTTTCAGTGCCGCATTCTCTGCTTGGAAATTAGAGTGCTCAATCTCCAAGCCCTCGCTCAGTGTGAGGGGAACAGCGCCGCCGCCTGCAAAGTCCTCCCTTCCGGTGCTGATCTGGCTGCCCCCCTAGGCTCCCAGTCATATGCGAAGCCCAAATTCATGGGACCCCAAAACCACCGTGATGGAAAGCATCCTGACGCTATGATCAAAGACTTCAGAGCGTTCCTCGACAATACACAAGATGCAATGCACGGCGTGGCATTGTACAGAGGCACACGAGAGTGTATCAAGCATCAGACTCATAACAAAATGTATATATCGGATGAACAACTGCACGCGATGGAGCTCTGCATTTGCGAAGGTATTAAGGTTCAAGTTGAGGGTTTAGATGGTGAACGCATATCTCAGATGTGTCGATGCACAGGAAGTCAGAGCTGGTGTGGAGGGGATTGACGGAACGACTGGGTGTGGGTAAAACAACGCCCAGCGAGGTGTTGTGGCGCGCTAAATGGTCATCTCCCATGGCAACTGCAATGACTATTCAAAATCAAACTCCTACACGAGGATGGAGCTTTCGTTGAGGACTGGTTAGCCCTGGCGCTCACCACAATACCTGAAAACTCATGTAACTTGGATCCCGTCTTGAAATTTGTACAAGTGAGAAAAGCACCGGCAGCCGTTGCTTTGCAAGTTCTCAACGTGGGAAATATTGTCGGCTGCGCCCACGTCATTCCAGAGATAGCTACTAGTAGTAAGACATGAGATGGACGGAACGAGCGATGGTTGGTCAATAGCCACCTAGATCTGGCGACCTGGAATGATGTGTATAATGAGTGAAAAGAGAATTGCATTTTGCGCACAGGTATAAGGAATGCGAGGAGAGATCTTTGCAGCATCACCCATGGCATTGCAATCCCGATGAAAGCACGTACCCAATGAACCAATTCCGACGTATGGTCACAGTTAGCCGCAACGCCAGAGTGATCATTCAAAATAGGAGACCGACAGAATGAGAGCAAATGGTGAAATAGCGATCAGAGGGCGATATGGAACACGACGCGTTGAATTGACGCCAGGCACGGAGTCATCCGCCACTGGGGTGTCTCTGACGTCCCTGACGGAGCGCGTCCACACTGACGGAGCCATTCCGCCTGGAGGGAAACATTTTTTGCTGATGTAACAACCTGACTGGCCGTGGGACATCAGGAAAATGTAAATCGGTCCGGAAGCAACATGCAATCCTCCCAGACACTCCAGGCGACCGCATCAGTGCTTCTAAATACTTCAAGATGCTCCCAGACCCCCCTGGAGCTAAGCAATGTGCTCTGAGATTCTGCAAGAGCATTCTCAGGTGCTCCTGAAAGCACCTTCAGTTAAGGAGGTTCATTCAGGATGCTACGGGATTTGACTTACAGAATAGTCAAATCTTGGAGCTCCTGAGACCTCTGCGCAGATCTGCGGGAGACTTCAAGAGCAGCTGGGACCACTACGCAGCTCTGCGGGAGACTTCGAGAGCACTGTGAGAGACTTGGTGCCATATTCTCACAGCAGTCGTTCTTATATACCCACAAGGCATTTCATCTTATCATATTCGTCATTGTTACAGTCACAAGATTCGCTACATCAGAATATGGCATGCATTATTTAAGTTGTTGTATATATACACATATGGCCAATCTAGCCGCGGATGGTTGTCAATCTCAATCGGAGGAGACACACTGATTGAGAGAACTTAGAGAATCACCACTCGGGAGGCCGTTGAGGTGAAACGATGCAGCTAGAAGGCAGAGATCCCACCTTCAACACTCCGCCGCACCTCTTGCGACATTCAAACAGAAATCATGAGAAAGAGCAGTTTTGGTTCAAGGAGCGGAGGAATCGGGTGAGAAGACAGGATACTACCCGGCATTGAGGATCCACCCAATTGTGTGGCTCCACGAAATCTCTCGGACAGAGGGAGTGAGACCAAAAGTTGGGAACGATAGAGTGTGTATTTTCATTGTATGATAAGATGAGTTGAAAATGAGATGATGTCTATTGACTCTGGAGTCTGCCGAATATTTACTCCCAATCACTCTGTCCACCCCCGGTACCCCTGTATCTCAGTACACCCGCTGTCACTCCCTAAAGATGTATTTAGACGCTGTGATTGAGCGAGTTTGGAGATGCACTTGGAGGCAGTGATCGAGCGAGTTTACAGATGCACTTGGAGGCTGTGATTGAGCGAATTTGGAGATGCACTTCGAGGCCGCAATCGAGCGAGTTTGGAGATGGACTTGGAGACCATATTCAACCGAGTTTAGAGATACACCAGGAGGCTGTGATCGAGCGAGTTTGGAGATGAACTTGGAGGCCGTGATCGAGCGCAATCGGAGAAGTACTGAGAGGCGGTCAATCTGGGGGCGGTAGTTCGGGAGGGAGGCGCGACGGGAGCTGAGATTCAATTCAGTGGTTCACTCGCAATTGTGGGAACGTAGAAAATTGAGTACAAACATGGTCTGCCGAGAGACGAGAGACTGGCCGGGAGTGGGAGACAGTCAATCTTGGGATAATGCGCTACGCGGTATATGCAATGCTCAGTGTATGCTGTACTCGGTGTTAACTCTTGATCATGGCATGGAGTGATGACTTAACTTCATGTTCTTAGGTGATGGTAGAATTGAGGACGAGAAAGAGAGAGATGAGAGGAGATGGGGGAAATCATCATCAGAAACTGGGACTGAAGAGGATTTCTTGTGCGAGTCAATAGACCATCCCCGATACAGCAGGTACGAGTCCCGAACCGGAGTGTAATTACAATGACATGAGGTCTTCCCAACCCAATCAGGCAGGTCGTACCCTTGATTTCTCATATCTGCTCCTATCCTCCACATTGTTCTCAACTTCATCCCCATCTCTCTCTTTCTCGTCCACAACTCCACCATCATTGCAGAACACAAAGTTCAGTCATCCCTCTCTATCTCTTCCATGTCATGATCATGGGTTGACACTGAGTACAGCATACACCGAGTACAGCATATACCGAGTACAGCATACTCCGAGTACAGCATACACCCAGTACAGCATACGCCAAGTACAGCATCCACCCAAGATTGATTGTCTTCCCTTCATTCTCATGATTACGAGTTGACTCCTGAATGTAGCTTTAACTTCCAGCGCGCCTCCCTTCACGATTGACCGCCATCAGACAGCTCTCCATGGGAGCTCAAAGGTCAAGTCACCTGTCACATTCCCACGGTTGCGAGTTAACTAACTGATGAAACTAGTCTCAGCACCCGGCATGCCGTCCATCGACCGCCTCTAGGTACTCGTCCAAACTTGCTCTATTATGGTCTCCAAGCGGATCTCCTCACTCACTCGATTACGGTCTCCAAGTGCATCTCTAAACTTGCACAATTATGGCCTCCAAGTGGATCTCCAAACTCGCTCGATCACAGCCTCCAAGTGCATCTCCACACTCGCTCGATTATGGCCTCCAGAGTTTGCACAATCATGGTCTTCCAAGTGCATATCTCCAAAGTCGCTCAGTCACCGCCTCCAAGTGTATCTCCAAACTCCCTCGATTCTGGTCTCGAAATTTGCATGATCATGGCCTCCAAGTGCATCTCCTCAGTCGCTCGATTACGATCCCGGAGTGCATCTTTAAGTTCCCTCAATCACGGCCTCTAAATGTATCTCCAAACTCGCTCGATTACCACCTCCATGTGCATCCCATAACTCGCTCGATCACGGCCTCGGAGTGTATCTCTGATTTCACTCGATCGTCATTTCCAGGGGCTCCTCGAACTTGCTCTCAAGCACCGTGCCTGCAGCCAGTCCTGATATGCGGTGTAGATAGGTAGCTATATAGATACATAGATGAGATTATAAACTGAATATATGCGTTTCAAAAATCGTTGAACGATAAGTAGTAGCTGTGATTTCCAGGCGCACCTGCCACGTTCCCAAGGATGTCATTTTTTCCAGACTGCCCTGCAGTGATTCGAGGTGCTTCCCGGCTTGTCACTGGGGCTCCCAGGTGCTCCCAGGCTTGTCGTAGGCGCTCCCAGGATTGTCATTGGCGCTCCCAGACTTGTCGTCGGCGCTCCCAGACTGATTGTTGGCACTCCCAGGCTTGTCGCTTGCGCTCCCAGGTGCTCCTGGGTGCACCCAATGTTCTCCCCGGCGCTCCGAGGTGTTCTCAAACTTAACACAATTACTCCCAAGCCACTCCTGTACCAGTCATCAGAGATCCCAGTCACTCCGAAGGCCGGCCGGAATGCCCTCCTACGGTCTGATACTCTCCTGAAATTGACACGTCTATGTTTACACTCCACATCCTCTCAGACACTCCTGGAGGCTTCCAGCGACCGAAATGCAATTTGCTGATGGAAGTGTTGATGTCAAATTTCTGTGAGTTTCTTTTGAAGTGAATGGGAATGCAGAATCTATGAAAAGCTGTACTGTTGTGGCTGCTAGATTGTTAACCAACAACTCTGGAAGTGTAAACCCAGGCAACTAACTCAAGAAGAATAATACAGCAAAATCACATCTTAGCGCTGTTGTACCCTATTGTGATTCATCTGTTGGCTGCATGAGCACACCAGCTAGCACAGTATGATTATCTAATGCTTCCACATAATTGCTATGTGCTGATTCAGTGGCAGATTGCAAAATGTCATGTCCCGATATATCAGGTAGTGAAGCGTCAGTAGTGGTAAGAATTGTGCCATCGCAGTGACCATTCCTCAAGGGTAAGCGCTGGACATATTGTGTTTGCTTAACATTGTCCACCTCTGTTGTAAAAGCCTCGCACAGTACTGTGAGTATAGCTTCAGCCTGAGTCGACAATCTGCTCTCTTGGAAATTGAAATCTTGCTCATCCATGTCTGTCACAATGGCATTTTACATATTCAGTTGTCTTGCATCTCCGGGAAGTTTAGCGCAGATCGATGGGGAGAAGTACTGCCTATGTTTGAACCCAAAAGTTGATTTAGCCCATATATCAAGTGCACTTCTAACTTGAAAATGTTCCGCTGTTGAAGTCTGTACTGCTTGCTTCTTGGGATTGTGATGCTTAGCTGATATATGTTCGGCTGCGGCCGGGTCTCATCAATCTCAAGACTCCAAGTATCGTATTGATCCTCACATATCGATTCTGCTCCTTACACACTCTGATTGCTGACCCATGCAGAAAACAATGTTACCCCAACAGCCATGAACCCTGGGCTAATGGCTAAAAGACATTGTAATTGAGAAAGATTGCCATTACACATCAACACTGGTAGCCTGTTGTATTTTGATACAACAGGATAGGTTGGTCAACACAGTGATAATGCATTGCAGTTGCTCTTGGATTTCCAGTTCAAACCCCTACATACATGTACTTGATTCAATTTGGGCTACGCACTTGGCCTGCTCCGATACAGTGAGATCTATGTCTACTCATTGAAGACTTTGGGTATTTCGTTTGGTAGGATCTGTTTCTGGTCAACACATAGTACTGAAATGGCTTTAACCTTAGGATCCTGAGCAGCCGTACCAATGTGCTGCCATAGGGTTGCAATCATAAAATGAGAGATATTTTCCATTGCATGATCACTTCTTTATCTGGGATATCCACTCCCATTCCTGCAGAGTCTATGCATAATTCTGTAGTACCCATATTTCTGTTGCCCCAGGTGATATGATATGTATTGGTGCAAACGAGAACTCTGGTTTTACCATCTTTGAACACGTTCAAATACTCCTCTCATACCCTGAACTCTAGGGATGCATCATAGGGCCTGATGACCTTTCGATGATATTCAGCCATTGAACAAGATAGTTCATTGCGAAGGTAAGTTGCTATACATATACCATCATTGATAGTATCCACAAAGATCATTGACTTCGGTATCCGCCATGCCACACTGGTTACGGATATCAGTACTGATAGTTGCACATAACACTGTGCCAGGTTGATCAGTGCAACCATTTGTGTGATATTTTGAATATCTATTGCTGCTATATATAGGGGTAAACCAGGTCGAAGGCCTACTGAATTGATGATGAACTTGAACACACTTCAGATTATCGTGGCCCAGAGTGCAACAAAGGATGATGCCGAAAGTCGGTGTGAATCGCCCCAAGTGAGAGATAGTCATTTCTGAATTGACGCAATCCCATACAAGATGACACTGATCGATAATGACAGTGTGCAGGTGCTTAGTAAAAGTGCATTTCTTCACTTTAATAATAACCTCCTAGAAGAATGAAGTATCCCTCAGCAAGACCTCTGGTGATGCAAAGACCATGCTGTACTTACCATCCTGCAGTTGTTCTTATATACCTGGGTTACCACATAGTATATCTGCAGTCAATTACGGCCTTGATATTTTGAACATGAAGGTGTCTAATCTGCCAAAAGCTTATTGTTGACTGTGCAGTGGCAAGAGGATACCTATCTGGTTCAACATTAGAGCCAGTGTTGGACAGATAACCAAACATATAGCACTTTCTTTCACTACCAGTACTGTCTGGTAAAGCAAACTTTTCTCTGAATTTGTTTCTGCAATTGCAAATACATCTTTTTCACCCTAGATAATGTGAGTAATTGCACTGACCTGAAACGGCTTTGGTTTGAACCCAATGTGCTGTCGTACAGCAGCATCAATTGGCGGTAAACCTAAGTCCAGTTTTGTGAAGTCCACGCATCTGTAGTCAGCACCATCGAAATCTACACCCACCGCGATGCTTTGAAAATGATATTAAGTTGCCATCACTGTTGGTGCTGCGACTGCAAGGGAGCAGCAGACACTTTATGATATCACCAGACGTGCACATTGGCCTCCGAATAATTTTGGTGGGGCACCTCATATTTTATTCATAACATGTACGCCTGAAAGATTCAATCCACCATGCTGATCTGCATACACTAAAACCTCTTCTAAACATATATCCAGCTGAAAACAAACCATATGGCATATACAGATTAAGAATATGAGGGTATACATGAGGTACTCAGAAACACCAAAGAAACCGAACCCAGAGACCCACATTGCCATACTCAAGATGCCTCTCTCTGATTTTTAGCATCATCTTCCTTTACTGCACCGGCCACATCTATACACTTCAAATTTTTCCCCGCCTCCTTTGCCCCCATTCCATCCAGTGTGTCATCCTTCATTGCAGGGTCAGGATTCGAGATGTCGATTTACATGCACACTGACAACCTCAGATCAAATTGATCATTGATATCGTGTATTTGCTCTTCTGCTTCATCCATTGAATCCATCTCATCCTGGTTGGATTCAAATTTCAAATCCAGGTGGTCATAAATAGTATTGCCTTGCAATTTCAGACTTAATAGCGCATTAATTGATGATGTGGTATAGGTGGCAGTACTGCATGAAACTGCCATAACGAAGATGGAGGCTTACTTGGTCTATTGCCTGGATCTTATATTCAGTTAGTTGAAGTGCTATTGCAGACTGCAGAATCACCGAAAGCAATAGAGGAGGTGCGATTAGGTTGTTGCAACTGGAGGGGCAGATTATTGTCTCTGGGAGCATTGAAAGTTGGTATTCCTCTCCAGCCATCAGAAGCTACTTGGCCCTGAATAGACAAACTGGATGAAGACCCATTGCCGAGTAATATATGTGGGGATTGAGCTACTGAAAAGGGACGAGCCGAAGTAGCAGATACACCATGGGAGTGAATGTACCTGCTACTGCTTTCATTGCGTGCAGAGAATACACCATCAATAGAATCCGGAGAAAACTGAGTTGACCCACAACTGGCTCTGATGGAATTCAATTCCAAGCCTGAGACCGTGGCATGCAACTGCTCCTCCGGAACATGCAGCTCATCCCTCTTCTTCAACTACTCCTCCGTGTGTCGCCAAACCTCCCGAAGCTTCTCATATTTCATTTGCAACTGTATAATCTCTCGCTCATACTGTTCCTGCTTTCTAACAACAATTTCGTATGCTATGGCGCTGCTATGATCAACACATTAACGCACAGGAACTCCAGTTCACGGTCTGATAATGATATCAATTGGTGCTGCCAAATATTGCGGCATGCAGATACCTCAGTGAGTTTCGTAAAACTCCGACAATTTAAGATGACAGGTTCATGCGGTTTAGATACTGCTAGCTCCTCATTCATCTGTGCTGTTACCTCTCTGTTGAGGTTTCCCTCATCAATCTGGCTGTGCAACGAACAACAGAATTAATTATGGAGTGCCTCACCTGCCTTTGCAGCTTGGTTATCAATCTCTGTAAAGCCGTTAGGGCATTCATCATTATATCCCACAAGTCCTTCATCCATGCACTTGACACTTTGCTTGTGCAACTTCAGCTTCTCTGATAAAAGTAAGCTACTTGACATGCAGTTGGGCTCTTCTGAAGTTTTGAGTTCTGACTCGTCGAAATCGTGATCAGTGCTGGGACAATGTTCCAGCTCCCAATTGAAAATTTCTGGATGCACTCCTAACTCTTTGTGACGGATACCAATTTTCGAAATATACCAATCAGCACAAAACTTCCACCACTCATTACCGACCATATAACTGCACACAGACTTGGCATGTGCACATCAATTGAATACCCGGCGGTATGATACATTTTGAATTCTGCATATCTCTGTATCAACTCTAGCACTACACTACACAATTTCTCTTTGGTGGTATTAGATTTGACTGGTGCAGATGCAAACCATGCAAGGATCTTCAGAGTCGCATATTCTGTCTCACAAGATGGTGGGCACACCAACCAGAAATCAATGGCTTTTGTTCTATTCCACTTGATTCTTGGATGGCAGTTCAATGTAATTATATGCTCAGGTTTGGACAGGACCTCTGGGTAGGGAAACTTGGTTGGCTTCACTTGCTTATTATGAGAACTCAGTTAGATGTTTTTCATGATTGTGTAGTGCAATTAACTTACTGAGCATGCTTATCAACTGTAAGAAACTCCTGGCAGGTGTGTGAATCAATCCACATCCTACCATGGTAACTAATCTTTCCAATAAACTGCTTCTGAAATGACAGATACACATCCTCAAATTGATCTAGTAGCTGGCCTCATCGGTCATATTCTGCTGCAATGATGGAGATGGTTTTCTGGAATATTGCATAGCACTCTTTCAATTGATGGTTGTGAACAATGACAAAGATGTGGGCCCAAAAGTTGAGAAGGCACTGGTTGTAGTAGTTGATATTGATTGAATCATGCAAGGTTGGGAGGGCATCTTCACATGCAATGTGTGGCAGAGTTCGAAACGTCTTAAGTTATATATGTGTTTCTTGTGTAGTGTTAGCAACGGGTCCGGGTAACCCGCCAGCGGTCCGGGTTTGGACCGCAAAAACGGGTCGGTTCGGTTCCAGAACCGGCCAAAAACCCGACCGGCAGACTCTTGGCGGGCCAAACCCGGACCCGTACCCGTCAACCCGCAGGTTTCGCCGGGTTTGGCTAGACCCGTCGGTTCCAATTTCCGGTTCTGCGTTTCGGGTTTCACATTTATGGTCGCATTCAGATATGCAACTGTTAATCGTAAAATATTGACCATGGTACGTCACAGTTCGTTTTCGACGTATTAGCCGCCTTGATGTGCAAAACAAGAATACTCAAGCCCCCAACTACATCCTGAAAATGAGTGTCAACAGAGCGTCAACGATATTTGGTCTTGTATCTTCGGTAATATGAGTGGTGCGTGATCACAAACATCCATAAAGAAGGATATGACAGCCTTTATAGGCATATATGTACGGGATATTCTAGCCACATCCCCCGGGACAGTAACAACTCATTTCATTTACAGAGCTACCACTAAGTATTCTTGAGCCTTTTAGAGTATAATAATAGTCAAAACGATATATATAGACAATAACCGCCACATCACACTGTGATTAACCATGATGGAA
>Ga0307512_10003716_pt1 | contig 17326 bp, 14 predicted proteins | sample 14_EM_MG_FD_200267 | JGI IMG/M metagenome (GOLD analysis project Ga0307512, IMG submission 200267) | Populus trichocarpa ectomycorrhiza microbial communities from riparian zone in the Pacific Northwest, United States - 14_EM | ecosystem: Host-associated > Plants > Roots > Unclassified | place...
CTGGTGGAGGCTGGGGCGGGGGAGAGATTGAGGCGGGCGGCGGGGGCGTTGGAGAATGTATTAGAGCAAAGAAGGTAGAGGGAGTCGGGACTGGATGGGATATGTGCGGGCGATACGGGGAATAGGTTGGGACATACGATAAGTGCACCACGGGATGTATCGGGGGAAGAAGGCACTTGGTAGGGGGAGTTCGGGATATCGACTAACGGATGTTTTGGGGGGGATTTGGAATAAGGTACTTAGTAGAGGGATTTCGGATTATATGTGTATCAAGTATTTCTGTGGGCAATGATTAGAAGTAGAGTAATCGGACAGTACGGTATTAGCAACCGCTGGAGCTCTTCTAGAGATACTCGGTTTCTTAACTTTGATGCTACTCATACATCACTTGCTTAGTTTATGAGACGGAAGCGCTTGCGAGCGAGGAGGAAAAGTCTGATGGATAGTACACCAAGAATGAAAAAGGACCCGAGGCGCCCAAACCCCATTGTCCTCTGACGTTCTGTCTCGGTGTATGATGCGAACTCACAAGGATATCTTCTGGGCCGATCACTGAGCCCACGAAGCCATGCAAAAGAAGCGACAAAAGGATAACCGCCGGTTTCTAGCCTTTGGCCTGGTGTTTATAGCACTTATTGAGCACTACAAGTTTCGAACTCGTATCCTGGTTTTTCTAGCACCACTCTCAACCTGATAAGCTCAGAGATCGCTTCCTGTGGACTCGATGATTTTAGCCATAACCATGCAAAACTCATAGCATTTATCAGCTGGCTAAGTACTTACTCGAGTACTTATGACCTTGATCATGGACCATCAATTACAGACTTGAGTCTTCTGAGTGTTACATATGTACAGGGACTTGATACGAGTTGACTCTAAGCGGGACTGATGGTAAGGCATAAGGCACACAACTCGCTTGTATATATCTCAAGTCTTTCTCTTTCTTTTCTCTCTGTACCTTAAGTCTGTACACGCACACGATTCTCCACTTCATATTCACAACACTGAGATAAGTCTGACGGAGGGAGTCGAGTGATGACGTCCTACCATGTGGTCATATTGTCTCGTGTACAAGGCGGTTAGGAAACCAACGGGAATTCGCAGCCCGGATTCGGGGCAGTTTTTTTTTCAAGGCGAGTAATTAATATAAATAAAGTGAATCATACCAAGAGAGACGTCACGTAACCACATCATAAGTTAAGAAGATGAAAGACCATTAGTAATACATGATGATGTAGTTAGGTAGGGGTGATACCAGCCTGGGTGTTATGTGTAGCATTGGCGGAGGCAGTGAAATTCTCAAATTTCTTCTGCGCCTCAGTCTTGAAATCGTCAAAAGTTGCAACGGTGACGAGACGTCCACAGGCTTCCAGTTTGCTGAAGACGTTTTAAACGGCTGAATCATTGAGTGCGTTCAGCTCGTGGGAGAAACCTTGGGGACTGCTTTGTGAGAAACTAATGCACCAAAGATGTAAAATCGCGGGAAAGTTCCGCGGGAGTGAAGATGATGTAATCACCCAGCAGGAACTTCATGATTCTATCCAAACGGTGCCAGTCGCCGGGAGTCTTCCTTGTGTTGTACTCAATCGCTCTGATACAGGTAGATACGGGGATCTTATGGACAAGGAAGTTCACAATGCTAATCTTGGACATACTGTGCCGAGCACGATGGTTCGGACGAGATTTTTATTGCCAGATTTTTTAGTACCGAATACCCAAAAATAAATGGAATCCTCAAAAGGATCTCTTCGGACGGGGCTTCTGTAACGCGTGACGTCCAAACCATTGTACTCGTATAATACGGTTAATAAAGTCCTTCAACAGTCCTAAAAATCGACGAAGTAGGAATCGAGGCTTTTAAGCTACTGCAGCAAGCCTGGCAGATTACACGACATTTTGAAGGCATCCAGTAGCTTGTCAGGATCACCACTAAGCTGAGACCTGAACTAGTCCGATCGTCAGAGAACCGTAATGAAGGGGGTATTTAGACATGCCATGGTGTATATTACGCAAATCACCAGCTGCATAGTCTCCTTCTCCAACGCAGTGACAATATGTCAAAGTCTAAATGCCGTCAAAACACCAATTTCGGTGGCCTCGAGGGTTTCTCTAGTGAATGTAGAAGGTAAAATTTCCAATATATTCATATGCACTTCACTATCGAGACCCGTTCAAGAATTAGATAGTGCATCACAGCCTCATCGCTAGCGCTTTGCAAATGGGGTAAACCCTAACGCTGTCAGCCGGGGTGCACCAACCGACAGGAGCACCATCCGGAAGGCCCAGTATGGCACAGCGGGTAGTTTCGGTATTTGTTTGCAGCAGCACATTACCTGTTTTTTGGTTGGGAATTGTTGCAGACAGTCTTGTTATAGTCATTATTTTACTGAAATACTTGTCTCGCCCCAGAAACCCTGGGGCGTTAAGGTAGCGAACCAAATGGAGTAGATGCCTACATACGCGAAAAGTAACATTTTTTCCCTCCGCCCCGTCCAAAATTACACTCGTTAGAGAGCACATACCCTAGAGTACTTACCTAAGGTAGGTATTCGAATGTGTATACTGCACAAATGCCAAGACTAGATTTGTTTTGATTTTAATCCTGAGGTGTATTTCTAAATACCACCACAGATATACCAAATGCCCACTGCCATTTTTTGGTCAAACGAATACTCCAGAGAGCTAAAAAAATCTATATATTCAACCTATATCTGTCCCAGGCGGGAAGAAATATATTTCCCAAGATTCAATTCGGACATCCGAACAGGCCCTAATTTGCCCGCTCCCACATGCACATCTGCGCCTAGTTTTGCGAACCCCACTATCTCGTTTTTACGCAGGGAAAAAAATGGTATCCACTTTTGGGTCGGATTAAGCTCGGTCCTGGCCGTCGCACGTCAGATAGGCTATCGTGAACTCGAATTCATTTCGATGTTTTAGGCAGGCCTTTCACAAGGCATTGCTGCAATCTAGCCCATCGGACCAGCAACTCGATCTTGCTTGAACGTCGATGTCTGCACCTAACAACAACTTCTAGATCTAACGTCATGGAGATCCCAACTCCGAGAGAAGAGTGACTACTTCACTCCTGTATCGCCAGTAGCACTGCCTGGCTTACCACTCTGCGCCAAGTATCCCAAAATAACCGCGCTATGGCTGTATCCCGGAACCGCGGAGTACCAAACAGCGATGAATTCAATCGCATGTAGGACAAAATTGAGTGGACACGCGACAAATTTATGACTTTGGCAACGGCCATCTAATTGACTAACTAGTATACATGCCATTTTTGCCCGACAAAGCACGCTGGTGCGATCTCCCAAATGCCACTCCGTACACAGGCATTTGCTATGTAATTCATTTTATCGTGTCCACTTAGTTCTGTCCCGTAACTAAATCCACACATATACAAAACCTGCTGCTGTGTTGCTGGCGCGCACATCCGTCCATCATGCATACAGGCAAATCGGAGAGCTTAGCGAGAGTGGCCTGCTGCTTACTTTTACATCACTACTGGAATTTTCTTATCGCCTTCCTCCGAGAAGCCCGGGGACAGCTGATATCATGATCATTCGCGTGTCTTCAGCAGACCGGAGTTCGCCAAGTACTGTCCCGAGCACCTAAAACATGTCTCTCAATCAAGATGACGGATCTGGAGATTGGACAAAGCTGCCAAATAACAGGATCGTGTCTCCAGATACGAGATTTTATTTCTTGCGTACGGTATGTTCCGTCTATCCATTAACGATCCGGCCAATTACCATACCAGATATTTATTTCCCCCTTTCTTTGCCTTGGTAGAAGCTGAGGTGGCCAAGCCGAGGACAGCCCATACAAATAAATACCGCCATGGAGAATTCTGTCAGGTGTTCACTGGTAGTTACATCTCACATCAGAAATAGAATGGGAAAAACACGAACGAACGAACGGAAGGGGTTTATAGATGTTGCACAAGATGCGCCACCGTAGAAAATCTCCGAGGTACCGGTGTAACCATGGGAGCCACAACCTTATTTTCTTGCTTCTGATTTGTACGCTAAAATGATTTACGATTTCCCCATACGGGGTGGAACTCGCAATTTATTCTGATTCAGGCTCATACCAATGGGAGCACTTGAGGAGGAGAATGTATGCCCTTCTCCTATTTATTGTTGTAGGCGAAGAATGTTGATATCCTCAACTTCGATTTAAAGCTGCGATGTCGTACAAGGCGGTGTGGTTAGCTCCTGGGCGTGCGTGCACTACAGCGCCCACAAGGATGGGTGTTGGTAGGCAATCTGAGATTGTTCGGAATATCAAACATAGAGAGTCAGGCTACAATGAGAAAAGCCCACTCTATGCCGCTGTCATACTTAGGTTCCGAGGATGCCTTGCACAGTATCCACCCATCCATTAGGTGATCCAGTGCTATTTTCAGCAACAAAAGTACCTGCATTCTCTACTTGGCGTGTGTGAGTTAGGCGGCTTTCTGGCGGTTCTCGTCTGATAAATATTACTTCCTGTGGAAAACCTTGGAAAGTCTCAACATGTACTATTGTTGGCGCGTATTACCGAGAGGCGATTCGGATACGAATGCAAGGCTCCCCAATGACAGTTGTCACTCGCTAAATACAACACGGACACAGCTTACCGGTGCTGGATGCCCAGCCCTGCCCAGCCCTGCCCAGCCCTGCCCTATCCGACCTTCTTATTGTGGGCAGAGGGATGATTTGATGATTCGATACTCTCACCAGATGAGTCGTAGCTCATTGGTCTAGGGAATAGCACATCAGCTCTCACAATAAAATTTGTCGCTCCACTCCGGTACGACATGGAACCGAATTGCATCGCCTTGAAGAACAGGGTTGATTGCGGGATGGTTGTACATATGTGATGGATACAATATAAGGGATCCCAAATTCCCACCGATGAAGTCCTTCATTCCAGCAGTATCAATTCCATTCATTCTTTAGTACTCGCAATGGTTTCTGCATCCTATCTTTTCGCCGCAGTTGTGGCATTACTTCCTCTCGTTTCTGCACAGTTGCCACGAAAGTCCCCAGTGTATCCGGATGAGTTCGAACATAATCTTCCTATTCCACCGGTCAAGAGGCCATTGACGTGAGTTCTTCCCGATTTAACTTACAGAGAGTTTCGAATACTAAGGTTCCGTTTTGTACAGCTCATACACGGACCGGAGAACCGGTAAAACCATTGATTTCTACGAGGTTAAAATCAGAAAGTTCAAGAAGCAGCTCTTCCCCGGTCTTGGGGAGGCTACGCTTGTTGGATATGATGGGATGGCCCCTGGCCCTACCTTCAAGGTGAAGAAGGGACGGGAAGCTGTGGTCCGTTTCGTGAATGAGTACGACCGACCCTCAGCAATACATCTCCACGGTTCTTATAGTCGAGCTCGTATGTCACCATTGAATTATTTGATTCGATGATTATTCTAACATTCATGCAGCGTTCGATGGCTGGGCGGAAGATACTATTGAACCTGGCTACTACAAGGATTACTACTACCCGAACAAACAGTCCGGTCGGTCACTTTGGTACCATGACCACGCAGTTGGGATCACTGCTCTCAATGCCTACGCTGGTCAAGCCGGTTTCTACCTCATCGAAGAACCGGAGGTCGAAAGACGTCTCGGTCTCCCCCAGGGAAAGTACGACATCCCTCTCATGTTCCAGTCGCGCTTCTACACTGCCGACGGTGACATTTCGGACATCTCAACGGAAACAACGAGCACCTACGGAGACACCTTCAGCGTCAATGGGCAGATCCTCCCACGCCTTTCGGTCGAACCTCGCAAATACCGCTTCCGCATGTTGAACGCTGCAGCGTCACGGACATTCAACTTCACCCTGAGTGGGCAGGATAATGACCACATCCCCTTCTGGGTTGTTGGATCGGATTCAGGGTTTTTGTCTCATCCCGTCGAGACGACAAGTTTGGTCCAGGCTATGGCGGAGCGCTGGGAAATCGTCATTGATTTTTCTAAGTTTGAGGGTCAAAATCTGGTTCTCAAGAGTGCAAAGACGTTTGTGGATGAGGACTATGCAGGGACTGGGAATGTGATGCAGTTCAGAGTCGGACGAAAGGTTACTAGCCGCGCTGGAAATGGCCCGCTTCCGGGAACGCTAGTGGACTTGGACCTCCCGACGGCTCAGGATGACATGGTTGTTCAGCAGTTTAACTTTACCCGCCGAGGGCCGTACGTATACTATATCCCTTTCGCTCCATCAAGTACTAACCCGCAAATCAGAACCGGACCTTGGACTATCAACAATAGAACTTTCGGCGACCCAGCCAACAGGCTCGTCCACAACGTTCCATTGGGAACCACCGAGAAGTGGATTCTGCACGGTGGTGGAGACTGGTCACACCGTTGGTTCCCCAAGCCCTTGAATTGGATTTGAACCCTAAGCTAACAACCGCATCTAGCAATCCATATCCACCTTGTCGACTTCCAAATCCTAGAGCGCATTCCCATCGAGCCCCGAAGACCCGGAACTTTGCCCGGACGCAACTATGTCACCCCTTATGAAGCAGCCGCTCTCAAGGACGTTGCCGATCTCGGCCAGAACGAAGAGGTCACCGTGTTGGCAAAATACGCCCCCTGGGATGGTCTTTACATGTTCCACTGCCACAATTTGATACACGAGGACCATGAGATGGTACATACTATCCCGCATTCCCGTCATGAGCATATACTAACTGATGATAGATGGCCGCATTCAATGTCACCGCATTATCAGAGAAGGGATACTCTAGCAACGGCAGATTCTCGAATCCGATGACGCAGGAATTCAGGGCAAAGCCGTACTCGGTTAGCGTCACTGATATCAGGAGGGTGAGAAATGAGTTGAAGAAGTTTGCAGAGATGAATGCATATAACCACAAGAATTAAACTTGGAAGTTCCCGGCATGGATGGATGGCTTTTAATAGATGGCGTTTCGGTTTTTTTTGTTGCATTGAATGGCGATGGCGAGGTAAAGAGATAATAATATTCTAGATAATAATAATAATATACCTGATATTTGTTGTAAATTCGTTCCGTTGGCTCTTGTACTGTGTTTTTTATGGTTCAATCAAGTTGCTGGGTTTCTACATGGAGCATTTGTTTGATGATTGATTCAAGTGGAGTTGATACTTTTAACAGACTTGAGAGGATATCGATGTAGAGTGCACAAGCGGGATAGAGAAACATGCTATTTTATAGAAGTATTCGAAGAAGCACCGTTACGACTCTACCATGACAATTTTTTTCCAGCCCAAAGACTCGCCTAATCTACCACCAAAACCCAACCCAAACTCAAAAAAGGCGTATACCCACAAAATAAGAGCCTAGACCGTTCTCGAGTTCTGCAGAGATGGCGTCGGGACATTGCGGATCGACTCAAACGAATGCCTCCCAGCCCTAGCCCTAACAGCTCTTTCCATGTCAGCCTCCTCAGACCAGGAACTATCTCCAACGTCATCACTGCTGTTCATGTCCCTAAACGGATTCTGGCTATTCTGGCTATCGCGGTTCCCAGCATCCCCCTTCACCACCGTGACCCGCGGATGCTGCATCCTCGCCACTGCAACTGTCTTCAGCGACGAGTGCGAAGACTGCAGCCTGTACGCTGTCTCCCACGTATCTGCTCTTTCAGGTGTCTGGGCCGGCGCAGTAGGTGAAAAGGCCTTCTTTATTGGCGCCATCACATATTTCCTGATCGGGTTGAGAACCCCCCTCTGGAACCCGGGGCTGGCCCACAACTTGCGCCGCAGAACGCGGTACGCGGGGAACGAGACAGAGACGAGGAGTGATGCCATTTCGAACACTGATGCCAGCGCAACTGTACTCTGCGGCGAGGTGTGCACGATGTCTTGTACGTCCAGATACTGTACGACGAGGTAGAAGCGGTAGGTTGCTGCCATGGCCGGCCATATTCCCGTGGTGATCACCATGACCAGGTAAAACAGCTTGCGGCGGGGTGGGAGGTGCATTCCGAGAATGGCGATTATCGGGTAGGCTAGAACTGGAGGACGTTAGAAATTGCTTATAGAGGGGGAGAAGAGACAAACTCATGAGATCTAGAGTAACGTTCATGTATGTAAACGGGATCATCGTTTGAAGGTCCGAGAATGCGTTGCAGCTATCAGTCTCTCCGGGGGCCCTAGGATATAGTCAGCGGGGTACGATATGTGATGAGCACCAAGAGTGGGCCAAACCAAACGCGATCAACTGGCATACAAAAAAACGCTGTGGCACCCACCGTTCCTAGGAAGCCAATGATACTCATTGCCACGGTGGCCCACAACAGCATCTGCAGCCTCTGCGAAGCAACATAAGAGAGTGCGATGTAATGGGAGATAAATCCGACTTTCATGACATAGATGAATACGCTGTAAAGAACCCGGGAAGCGTACAGCGACTATTCACATCTACGTCAGCACTAGAACAAAAATTACTTAACATCTCAGCGACTCCTCTCACCTTCAAAACATAGATATGCGCCTCCACCGAGTCGTCAGGTGTATTTCCACCATGCGCCTTGTTGGCAGTCATATCCAGCAGCTTGAATTGCATGACAATGACGGTGAAAAATATTATGAAGGAGAAGACGACGGAAACGTCACCCATCCAACGCAATCGTGGGATTTCGCTCATGTATTTGCTGTCCCCCTTGTAGGACCAGAAGCGTGCGACTACGGCGAGGAGGCAGAAGATTATGATGATGATATAGCTTAGCCTCTGGCCGCACGCTGAGAGTCCTAGTGGCCCATCGCTTTGAGTCAGAGACGTCATCTTGTGGTGATAATGGTGGTAATGATTGTCGGTTATCCGCCAAACGGGGTGGATAGGTGGAAGAGTGGAAGAGACAATATCAGTCGCTGGGAGAAGGAAGCTTAGAAGAGAAGAAAGAGCGATGTCATTGCGTTGGGGACCTTTCTGTCTTGCTTGACCCTACAATGTAGGTGTCATTCCTTTCCTGGGATTGTGTCTTTTTGATATCACTCGTTTGTGATTTACCTAACTGGCTATTACCCGAGTTCGCGAAGTTACGATATCGATAGACAAAATTCGATATCACAATGCGGGCTATTCCTCAATAGATAGGACTTCGGGTATAGGTTCCACTTCATCTTTATACGATTCATCACTCCTGCTTAGACATGCGATGTTCCACCATAGGCAATAGGAGAGCAAAAGAATGAGTACTACAGGTTTCGAACCTCGGTCGGACTAGAGTACCTAGAAACACGGGTGAGGGTATGGTCGTGGTTATACCAGTTTTGATTTCTAGTGAAGTCATACTTGTGGGATCCCCCGACCTCGCAAGCTGAGTGTGAGCAGTTCATTTATATAGTAGAACGAGACGAACAAAAGAAAGCAAAAGAATGTGCACAACAGGTTTCGAACCTTGGGTGTTTTTAGCACCAGACGTTTACAGCAATTGAGCTGGCGTTTACAACAACAGCTAGACTAAGCACCATCTGTTATTGTTTTATTGGAGAATTCGGACCCTAGTGCATGAAAAACGATTTGTCCGGTCTGTCCAACAGTGTACTCGTATCACTCGGACATCTAAGCTTAGAATCATTTCTTGTTTACTAACCCCAATCATGCAAACAAGTCTCCCAACAATCAGTCCAGTCAGTTCAACGATAAAAACCAGTCGCATCTGCAACTATGCCCATGTAACCTAGCGGCAGTGATAGCGGGGGGGGAAATACATCCGCCTTCTGCGTGTTTTAATGGACAGAAGAGAGCAAAAGTATGAGTACGGTGTTTATAGCACCAAGGACTGCCACCTAGCTAAGTTAGGCGTCTGTTCCTGTTCACTTACTCTAATCACTCTATAGCAACCTGCCCGGCTATACCAGGGCTCCGACCACATCAATTCTAGTAACGTTCTGTAAAGGATGCTAAAACTATCGCATAAACAACTGATCGCTTGGCTTAGCTGATACAATAAACACCAGGTGCTGTAAACACCGGGGTTCGAAACCTCATGGCGCTTGAAAATATCAGTCAATGGCACCAGTCCACGGGTTCAAAACCCGCTCAGGTTTTTCTTTTAGAAAACCTACCTTACAATCTGTACAAGATTGCAGAAATCAATTCATATACAACTAATCGCTTAGCTTAGCTAGTGTTATAAACGCCAGGTGCTGTAAACACCGGGGTTTGAAACCTTAAGACGCTACAAATATCGGTCACGGAAAGAGTTGAAACCTTATGGTAGTATAAACGCTACCCGCGGGTTTAAAACCTGCGGCACTTGCTCTTTTGCCCTGTCTTTCTTTTGAGACCCTTGCCTTAGGTTGGTAGAATCGTCTATACTAGAGTGATGGCTTAGCGTATTTGGTGCTATAACACCATGCGTTGTACACGCTTTGCACACGGAGGAGACAGCATTGCTTGATTGTGCTCTCGTGCCCAGACTTTTTGCCTCGCTCGGCCACGAATGAACCCGGAAAGTCTAGTATACGAGAGCAGCTTGATTGCAAGAAGCGATATCTTAGCTTAGATGGTGCTAGAAATACCGAGAGGCTAGGATGCAGGTTCGAAACCTACGGTGCTCAGCGGTGCTAAAAACACCAACTGCAGGCTAAAAACCTGCAGTTATCACTTTTTGCTGTTTGCTTTACATAGTCTCGGCTTATCCGTAGAATTTGGGAGGCATTACGAGATATTTAAACTTCCCCTGATCGGTGTCCCTCGCTTCTCTTGTTTGTAATCAACCCTGTACTCGCTCGATTGACAAGAAGCGATCACGTAGCTTGACTGGTGCTAAAAACACCGGGTGACCAGAACGCGGGTTCGAAACCTGCAGTGATCAATTAAGTGTTATCAACACCGAGACCCCAGACTTGAAACCTATTCATACAAATAATGAGTTGGTGCTATAACCACCAAATCCCCAGGTTGAAAACCTGCGGTTTCCACTTTTTGCTCTTCCTTCAATACGTGTGCTTCCACCGGCAGTCGTCTCTGGGTGTCTAAAACCTATAAAGAAGAACGGATTCACAAGAAACGATCTTGTAGCTTAATTAAATAGCTGGTTGGTGCTAGAAACACCAGATGGCAGGTTCGAAGCCTGTACTGTTCAATGGTGTTATAAACACCAAGCCCCAGACTGAAAACCTTCCATGATTAATTGCTTGTGCTAAAGATGCCCAAGTTCCAGGCTTAAAACCTGTAATTATCACATTTTTCATTTATCCAACTCTCGGACTACTTGCCGCCGCCGCACCTAGAGAGGATAAAGAGTATGATGTGCCGGGAGACCCTATTCATACCCTCCCTCTGCAACGAGTGAGTTACAGAAAGATCACCGCAACAAGAAAACAGGACAAAAGAAAGGCCCAATGGGTTTTGAAACAGCGCGGTGTTTACAGCACCTGGTGTTTATATCGCTATGGGGTTTTGAACCTTGGTGTTTTCAGGACATGGTGTTTGTAGCGCCATTCTTTACCTGCTAAGGCAATCTGTTCTTGTTACTGGAATTTGATGTAGGTCTACAATGTTGTTTCGATGGGCAAAGAACCCGCTGAAACACCGCAAAATCCTTTCCACGGCATCAAAATACCCGAATCTATGTTTCACCACGTTATAGGACTAGAGAGGTGGTGGTAAATATCTATAAAATCACCCCGTACTTATAGCGGTGTGATTGTTTGTGAATCGCAGCATTGCGCCCTAGCGTTCAGAATGGGGTCGTCGGAGGCATGGGGTGTTGAGAAGAAATTGCAGAATATCTCCTCGGATTGGGGGAAGGGTTGATAAGTGATGGACGAGCGATGAATGGTGTTGGTGGACTTGGACCTTCGATGGCATTCACTCAGCACGGGATGATGTAGTTAAATACTCCGATTATAATCCATCAACTTTGCAGTGGTGGATCTCTAAGCCCGCCCAGTTATCAGCGCATAAAACCGGTTCTCAGACAGGGCATCCATTACTACCACCCATCATCAACAGTACTTAGAATATCCATGAGAGCCAGCAAATCTACGCATCACATTCGTAATTCACAAGATTCCGCCAACATAAATAACCAAACACCCAGGTCCAGATCAAAAAGCAAACGCAAAAGAAAAGAAACAGATGTACTCCATTACACCAGCCCCACTAATACACTGACGATCCAGCTAACAGCCGCTTCAGCACAATCGCCGCCAACACCACAGCTAACAACGCAATAAGCCGGTCCAGCCAGAACGTCTCCTCTCGCCTTGGCTGCGGTGGTTGCGGTGGCTGCGGTGGCTGCGGTTGCGGCACCGGCGCAAACCTCGGGTCCAGATACGGTGGTAACGGACCCTGCAGATGCGCCGGGATACCATTCACAGTCTGTCCAATCTGGGGAACTACATTCGCAGCAACCGGCCGTGCCGGAGCCGGAGCCGGAGCCGGAGCCGGGGGCGGTTGTGTCGTAGTCGTCGTCGCCGTCGTTGCCGCCGCCGCAGAGCCCTCAGTACTCTCCTCCTTCTTAACCTTAAACCCAATCTTCAACTCCTTCGGCGTCTCCTCATCCACCCGTTTCGCCACCCCCATCTCCCTTGCCGCTTCTTCACTCTCTTTTAAAATCCCCACACTCGTCTTCCCACACGTCTCACACCTCCACTCCCGGCTCTGCAGCGCAATCTTCTTCCTCTGCTCCTCGCTACACTCCAGCGCTCCCACCTGCCCGCCTGGCTCACTCTCCATAAACCCCCGCAATGCAACCACCGCTGTCCTCACCCCCCACGCCGGCTGCCATGTGTCTTCGTGGTGGTCGGAAATGCTGAGACATATCTCCCGATTTACCTCGAACCGTCCGCTGGGGCTCAGGAAGCGGAAGGAAGGCGGCCGCATCGGGTATGTGGGAGGGAGGTTGATGCGCCCGTGGTAGATCCCCTGGGCGTATGGCGTCTCGGGAGGTCCGCGCACCGTGAAGTGCCATTCGAAGAGGTTTGTTTCGAGTGGGGCGGCATGGTAGTCGGGGGATGGGGCGGAGGCGAGTTCGGCGGCTTCGCGGACTGCGGGGGGGAGTCAGTGGAGTTGGGGAGGGAGGGGTGGAAGGCGTACGGATGCGTTTTATGGTAGGGGATTTTTTGTTGTAGGTCGGCGCGTCTGAGCTTGCCATAGCTGCAGTGGTAAGCTTTAACTAGTGGTGGTGCTAAGAGGTTGACTAAGTTTCTTGGTTGGTTGAATTTAGAGTCGCAGAGATAAGAGAAGAGAAATCGGCGACGGGGGCGGTGAGAGGAAGGAGGACAGTGTAAGATGTAAGAATGGTGTATGGAAGGATGAAACAAATTGGATGTTTGATTTTGGCAACGGTGGTCAATTCGTCCCTGGCTATCTCTGAAATTAGAGGAAGTTACCGGGTAATCGGTGGTAGATAAGATAAGAGATTCTCCGTCTCGCACTGTCACTCGGCGCAGTGCATAGTCAATCACTCGGGTTTTTCGTTCGCAATAAAAGCGCCTGTCACTGGCTTGTTACGGGAGATGCGCCCCTTTGTACTATGAATACAGTCATATATTATGTTCTTCATGTGAGGCTGGCAATCACCCCAATCGGAGTTCGCACGTCCGCTGCTGAGTGAGAGTTCTAAAGAATATGGACAGACGATGGAAACTTACAGAAATTTGCACTTTCTACGTCCAAAACTACATGCCCGGAAATATGTGGGATTATTCACCAGCGAATGCAACCCACCGAACTATTCCCATGAGAAAAGGGGCGAAATCACCATCACAGCAACATCTATCATCACCGTCGTTAAAGCAATAAAGATCACTTCATTGTCTCAAACCATATGAAAGAACTTATCATTGCCAACCTAAAAAATAAAGCAAAAAACAGAACACTTCAGAATCCCTAAAACTTCTCTCTAACAAAAAACCCTCCATACTTGATGCCATAATAAAAAATATATGTCGAAAACCGTCCAAGTAGTCAAACGTTCAAACGTGTCAAGAAGTGAAGAAGCCGGCTGGGTGAAAAAGAATTGAAGGAAAGTATTTCTTGAATCGAGAGACCATAGAAGAAGGAAAGAGCGTTGGATGTCGAGAGGAGAGTCGGTGTATGTCCAAAGAAGAAAAGGATGAGAGTAAGGAGAAGGTTTCATCGGAAACACCGTTGATCCACATTGGACTAGCATATCGTGCACATGTAATCTGCTCCCTTAGTCAACCCAATTCCAAACCAAGGTGCCAGTAGAAAGAGGGAAACGTACAAGTTTGTCCCCGCCCTTCGTCCACAGGCTCGTTATCCTCCTGCGGAGCTGCGGAAACGACCGCCTTCACAACGTTGACTGTAGGTTGCATCTTTCAGAAATACTGAAGCTAGGAAGCTGTTCGTTTGGTCGAATATTCTAAGCGTGCGGGAACAGGAGATTTCGGTGAGGTGAGGACGTAGAAGAGGAGACATCAATCGAGTCGGACTTGGAGGAGGAGATGGAGGGGGAGGCATCTTTATTCTAGGCTGAGGCCGATCTTTTGACATTTTGGTTGTAGCGGTGATTGTGATATACCTAATGGTCAGGCTCAATCGCATGAACTCGGAGGATTTACTGACACAAAATGTAATAAGTGTATATGTTGCTTGCAATTGTTCCTGCCTCCAATATTAACAGCGGCCTCTTTGAAAATATTTCCTTCGGGATTTGTTGCCGTCTGTGTCAGGAATAATCGCAAGCTCAATCAAGTTGTCCCCACCATCAAATCGCAAGCTAAAGTCCTATACTCGATCATGGTCTCTCACACACCTCACTAGCCACCAGAAAGACCTCGGCGGTCACCACTAGCACAGCATATGCCAAAGTAACGGCATAAAAAGCCATATCCAGTTATGCGGTGTTGACGAGGTTAGGGTTGCGGAGAGGGGGAGAACAATAACAAGACCACTCGCTCCCCGCTCCACAGCCGTGCTTTCGCTTAGCTGCACGGTTAACGCCAACCGAGGGACCGAGTCTTGGTATTGTGCATCCATTTTGGGAACGACCAAGCTTCGTCTTGGTATTGTTCTTCGGTGCTCGGTCCTGGCCAATGATGATCAACGGTTTCTGGCTGCCGATGATGATCTACGGTCACTATACATAAGTCGAAGCATTGGAGATCTTCACTGTCATATAATCTCCGAGAGTAGAAAGGTCGATGATAGGATGTGATCTGCGAGCTGGAAGATGAAGCTCTTAACCCGCGATGATCTGTCTCTTGTGTTCTCTTTCTCTTCAAACTCCTCTATTAGTAGTGATAATGTAATGGAAAGTTAGTAATATTTAGTCGTCCATATTTATAGCATTAGTTTAGAGTATACTTTTTCATCCTTTCTATCTTTCAGTTTTGTATTGTCTGGGTGGAGAAATGAATTCAACCCATTGGTCTATTGATGAATAAGCTGGAGTTTGTGACCACAGACTGCAGTAATGTGCTCTTTTACTCTATGGTATACTGCCGTCTAGCAAGATTTATCCCGAATAAAGCCCCTCTAGCGCCATAAAACACTTCTAAACCTCAAGCTCCTCCTCCTCATCTTCTCGCAACCACGTCCCATCCCAATTTTCCTCCTCTCCCTGACTCTCATCATAGTCTCGTACCTCAATATCCTTTGTTGGCCCAAAAAACCTAACCCGCAACAACTTTTCACCCTCCACCTTTTCTTCTAGCGGTAGACACAAAGTCCCCTCCATCCCCTCGGGCCGAGGTGGTAACGCAAATCTTGCTAGTTCTGGGTCAGGGTGGGAAACCCACTCGATGACGGTATTGAACTCCACATCGCCATCGTCCATAGATCCGGCTTCGGAGTAGATATCCCACTGGTATTCCTCATTATCGGAGTAGTAGTATTCCTGCTCCTCGTCTGCTGGTTCGAGCTCGTCATGCTCAAACTCATCATACCTATTTTCGACATACATTACCCGTTCATCTTGTTCCTGGTGCACGGGTTTCTTTTTCGCGGGAAAAGTAGCCGTAACGATCGACTCGCCCTGTTGGATCTGGGTTTCGACCTTTAAGGAAGCTATATCGATGATAGTTTCTGGTGCTTTAGATGTCAGTAAGTGCAAAAAGGGAAAGTGATGGATCGAACGCACCCTCTGTGGCTTTGATCCCGTTGAGGACGTCCAGAAATACTTCGTAGCGGTAGTGGCAGGCTCTTTGCAGTGCGTAAGTTTCCTCCCATAGCCTCTGGGCGTCGATAGCTACCTCGACGGTGTTTATTGCCCATAGCTTGCCACCCAACTTAGCGGAAAGCTGTAGGGAGACGTCGTCGAGCTCTCGCCAGTTCTGACCATCCTCCGGCCAACCATGTTGCTTACGGTACCGTGCATCTTTAAGATGTTCATCGCCCTTAAGCCACTCTTCGATAATGAGTTCCGGGACGAAACGGAGGAGACGACCACCGATCATCAACGGCTCCAGCACTGCTCGAAGGGAGGGAGGAAACTCTTCCTTTTGGAATGAATAGTTATGTATATGAACCAGCCTCAGCGTCTCACCTTCAGCATGCCGCGGCTGCACCTCCTCCTCGCCCCCAGCCTTGATCACGAACACTGCGACCTGCGAGCAGTCGCCAAACGCGCGGAGCACGGGGTGTTGACCCGCACCGTTATCGTCAACGGGACAAATAATCCCCTTCATCTCCCCCCACTCCGACGAACCGGATGGTATTTCGTCCACACTCCCACACGTCTCCGCTGCCTCCCTTAACACCGCATCAACATTCTCCCCCTCCACCATCATCCCCCGTCCCAGTCCTCCAGCACCAGTAAATTCAACGTCATACCCAAACTTCTCTGCCGCCTCCCGTGCCCAAAGCCGGAATTCTCGCCGCGTCCACTCGAAGCGATGGTCGTGGTGCCGCATTCGGTATGGCACTTCGGGCCTGCGGAAGCCTTCGAACTTCTCCACCGCGGGATCCAAGGCTTCTAGATAATCGAACAGGGCGTTGAAGTCTCTATTAGGCGTGGTGACGATGCAGACACGCGGTTTCATCCTACCCAGCAGCACCGGAGCAAACGCGGAGAGAGGCCCAGGATCGAGGTGTTCAATAACTACACTTCGTTAGGAAAATTCCACGCGCGTGCGAGGTGACTACCTTCGGCAGAAACGATGACATCGTGATACCCTACGTCATGGATTTGCAGGTCCTCAAAGCTCCCAAGAAACAAGTTTATATCCAGCCCATACCAGCGATCTTCTTCCTCTCTGGGATTTTGTCTCAGCGATGGCCAGGTGGGACTCTGACAGATATCGATGCCGGTCATTTTAGATAGCGGGAGGAGGTCGTCGCATGGGATGAGACGCCGGAGCAAAGTTGCGTCACCGCAGCCGGCATCGAGGAGACGGGTGAGTTTGTTGGAGAA
>Ga0307512_10003717_pt1 | contig 17322 bp, 18 predicted proteins | sample 14_EM_MG_FD_200267 | JGI IMG/M metagenome (GOLD analysis project Ga0307512, IMG submission 200267) | Populus trichocarpa ectomycorrhiza microbial communities from riparian zone in the Pacific Northwest, United States - 14_EM | ecosystem: Host-associated > Plants > Roots > Unclassified | place...
GTCCGGCGAATCCGGAGAATCAACCGTCATCCAGTCGAAAACGACAACGATAGCGCACCTGAACCCATTTCGGACACCGATGATCGGCTGAACTGGTATGGCGACTTGGATAGTCCAACTGACAGCGAAGATGATTGCACAGCAGACGATGAATCCGCTATAGGCCCAAACAATGGCATTGAGGATCCGGAATGCCCAGAGCAGCAGGATGTGAGCACCGAGCTAAATGTGCCCGGATTGGTTCGGCCGACACGGAAGTCAAAGAGACAGGCTGAACAGGTGTTGGTGACGGTCAATGCAGTTGAAACGCAGAGAAACAACGGAGGGAAGAAAAAGTACGACAGAATGCGTCAATGGTTCACCAGCTTTATGTAGCTTGACCGAGAGTTTCAGTTAGAGATATATTATGGGCGAATTGTAAGAAGTAGATCGTGAATATCTGTTCATAAATAGATGTATAGTAGGCGCAACGAGTCATTGGGCATGATACATCACTTTTAGTCGTGTGAGAGTGAACAGTGCAAGATTGTTACGCCTCTCGGGTTTGCCACAGGGCCGAGTCTTCATCATGCAGAAAGACAACCGATAAAGTCAAATCTGGATGAAGTCAATTGTCGACAGCACCAGATGTTGAATGGACAATACATTAAAATGAGCATCAATAGAGCGTCAAGGACTTTTGGCCTTGCATCTTGGAAATTGCATGGGCTGTGCGGCGACGTTACGCCATAATCGTGTTATCGGCCGCCTTTCTAGGCAAAATCTCTTGCAACAACATCTCTACTATGTCCTAAAAATGAGCGTCAACGGAGCGTCAACGACTTTGGGCCTTGTATCATGGAAAATCCTACTGTTGTGCGGCGTCATTAGGCCATAATCAGATTATCGGCTGCCTAGCTAGGCAAAAACAGTCGCGACGACATCGCTACCATGTCCCAAAAATGAGCGTCGACGGAGCGTCAACGATTTTTAGCTTTGCATCTTCGGTAAGTTATGTTCTGATTAGTTGTAGACATCTATTTATGGGATATTGGCAGCCTTTACGGGCAAAAACAAGAACGAGATACTCCCTGCGGCATCCCAAAAATGAGCGTCAACCGAGCGTGAACAGTTTTAGGACTTGCCTATTTCATAATCAAGGCATCGCGCGGATCTTTGCGTGCATAACTGTATTATTGACCGCCATGCTAGGCAAAAATAGCATATATGGAAGGTGAAACACAGATACCAAATTAATCGATATTACACAATCCTCAACAAGCAAAAGCACATTGTTGGTTGCTGAAAACGCGATTTTGATACGATACTATTAACACACTGCAAATACAACAGCCTTATATGAATCTATAGATGGACCCGCTGGGCGACCCGCTGACAACCCGCCCAATTCAGACTGGCTGGGAGATTACCATGGAACCGTACCCAAGTGGGCAGTTCGGGTTTACTGGGGACCCAGACCGCCAATTTGGCAACGGTTCGTCTTCGACCCGGACCCGGACCTGAAGTGACGGTCCGGAACCATTGCTAACACTCGTCATGAGCAGATTGTAGCTATGAAACCTTAGCATCTGGGAAACAACCGTGTCACATATACCTATCGGCACTAACGCCTAGCATGGTATCAAATTCGTTACCAATTGAGAAATCGAAACCTCTTATACCCGTAAGCGATTCCCCCTACTCTAACCTTCGTAGCCAATTACGATATATGAATTGGATTGAGATGAACATATTGTAACCGCTCGTGTGTCATCCGTACACTATGTGCACAAATTGTACTTATTGACGACATATCTCCTTGAAAAGTAATTGGTGTACTCATTTTGCAACATGTCAGCATTTTTTTGATTTTAGTGACCAGATTGTGAGACATGATAATTCATCCGTGCATGTGCAAGGGTCATAGGGACCATACGAATGTTCTGGATTCCAAAGCGGGTTGATTGATGGTGTATCAACATGATATCGTCCTGCCTCTTACAGATGAGTGAGAACAAGCAATGTAAATTGGAGACAAAATTTGGCAACAATATCTGAGTCAGTGCTGGCATACCAGTCATAGAAGGAGCGGTCAATGCGCGACGCGAATCTGTATGAATGACAACCATCATGGTGCATTCATCCATACATCCAACTACATCACTCTGTGTTCAGACCTGATGAACATGGTCAACAGTGTGGTAATTGCTTATGGTAGGTCATGAAAATCGAGGAGAGAGTCAACCGAGTGCAGATCAATTTAGGCCTTGTATATAAGTTGGGAAGCGATTTGCTTGCTGTTATCCATAATGAACATATTGGCAGCCTTTATAGGCAAAAGAGACAGCGACACGGTAACATCCATAACCCGACAATGAGCGACAACGGAGAGTCAACAATCTTTGGTCTTGTAAGAAACTTAATCGGGAAGCGATTCGCTCACTGCTATCCATACACAATGTATCAGCAGCCTTTCTGGGTAAAAGAGAAAGAGACACGGTAACAGCCCCTCTCTGGAATTGAGCGTCAATGGAGCGTCGACGATTTTTGGCCTTGTAGGTAAGTCAATTGGCAAGCGATTTGCTTGCTGTTAGCCATAATCACAGTATTGGCAGCCTTTATAGGCAAAAGGGACAGCAACATGATAACAGCCTCAGTCTGGAAATGAGCGTCAACAGAGAGTCAACAATTCTTGGCCTTGTAGGTAACTCAATCAGGAAGCAATTTGCTTGCTGTTAGCCATAATCATAGTATTGGCAGCCTCTACAGACACAAGGGAGAACGACACGCTAACAGCCACAGTCTGGAAATGAGCGTCAACAGAGCGTCAAGAATTTTGGGTGTTGCCTCTTGTATGATCGAAGGGCTATGCGACGGCTTTTACCCATAATCAAAGTATTGGCTGCCTTTATTGGTAATATGGTGAATATTGAAGTCGCGACAACTAAAAATGAGCGTCAACAGAGCGTCAACAGTGCATCAACAGAGCGTCAACAGTGCATCAACAGAGCGTCAACAGAGTGTCAACGATTTTGGCAGTCGCATCTTGTATAATCCAACGGCTACACAACGGCTTTACCTGTAATCAATATATCGGCTGCCCTGATATGCAATATGGTTACTGTCATTGTCGCTACACCTCAGAATGTGCGTCAGCAGAGCGTCAACAATTATTGGCCTTGTAGGTAAGTCAATTGGGAAGCGATTTGCTCGCTGTGAGCCATAATCGAAGTATAGGCAGCCTTTATAGGCAAAAGGGACTGCGACATGGTAACAGCCATAGTTTGGAAATGAGCTTCAACAGAGCATCAACGATTTTTGGTGTTGCATCTTGTATAATCAGAGGGCTGTGCTACAGCTTTTACCCATAATGGAAGTATTGGCTGCCTTTGTAGGAAATATGGTTAATGTCGATTATGCTACACCTAAAATTGAGCGTCAACAGAGCGTCAACAGAGTGTCAACAGAGCATCAACAGAGCGTCAACATAGCGTCAACATAGCATCAACAGAGTGTCAGCAAAGCGTCAACAGAGCATCAATGATTTTGGGTGTTGCATCTTGTATGATCTAAGGGCTAGGCCATGGCTAGTACTCGTGATCGAAGTATTGGCCACCTTTATACGCAATATGGTTCGTGTCGATGTTGCTACACCTCAAAATGAGCGTCAACAGAGCGTCAATGATTCTGGCGGTTGCATCTTGTATAATCCATAGGCTATGCTACGGCTTTTATATATAATCGATATATTGGCCGCCTTTATAGGTAATATGGTAAATGTCACTGTCGCTACACCCGAAAATGAGCGTCAACAGAGTATCAACAGAGCACCAACTGAGCATCAACTGAGCATCATCAGAGCATCAACAGAGTGTCAATGATTTTGGGTGTTGCATCTTGTCTAATCTAGGGGCTACGCTACTGCTTTTACACATAATTGAAGTATTGGCCACCTTCAATGGCAATATGGTTAATGTCATTGCTGCTATGCCTCAAAATGAGCGTCAACAGAGCGTCAACGATTTCGGGGGTTGCATCTTGTATAATCCAAGGGCTATGCTACGGCTTTTACCCATAATCAATATACTGGCTGCCATGATATGCAATATGGTTACTGTCATTGTCACTACACCTAACAATGAGCGGCAACAGAGCATCAATGATGTTTGGTCTTTTAAATGAAGTAATTGGTAAGTGATGTGGTCGCTATTATACATGATAAATTTATTGGCAGCGATCAGAGCCAAAGTAGAAAGTTACTCGGCCGTGGCCCCATTCTGAAAATGATCATCAACCTAGCATCAACTGAGCATCATCAATCTTGTTTAATACATATTGTGTAATGAAGGTATCGCACAGATGTTTGAGCTTAAAATACAACTATTGACATCCTCGATGCTCAGAAAGGACAATTATTAAAGGCAAAACACAAATTGAAATATTATTGATATCGCAATGTGCACAATATGCAGAATGCGATTCCTGCCTGACGAATTATCGCTTTTGATTAAGCACTATTATCAAATAGCAAACGGAAGCGCGTTAATAGTATTCACAGATGGACCCGCTGGGCAATCCGCTAACGGCACGCCCATCCCAGACAAGTAGGAAGATTTGTATTGAACTGTACCCGAATGGACAGTTCAGGTGAACTTTCAACCCTGACCGCGAATTTGTGGCCGGTTTGGTTCCCACCCGGACTCGGACCCGAAGCGATAGTCCAGAACCGTTGCCAACACTACCTACACAACTTTGTATGTTCCCATGTGGGCTTCCTTCCAGTGCATTCAGCTGTATCATGATGCTGACTGCTCAGACGTAGATTTATTTTCAACTCGCAGGAATGGCCCCAAAGCGCAGCTGCAAAGGAAAGGGGAAGGCAACTGCTAGTGCAAAAATGCCGAGATTGGTTATAAATCAACACAGGTCGCTAGATCCGAAACATACACAGGGATTCATCTCGGATCAGATCCGTGGCCTCATACGGATATACAATCATTCAGTTGTCAACAATCTGAGGGCATCGGACCCCTGTTATGACACAATCTTTCTTGATCCCGTCATGACTCGCCACTTTTCACAATTCCCGTTGATGTTGCCGCACCGCTGCAGCAGGTTTTTGCCTCTTCGGGAGTGTTGGGCAGCCTTCCACTCACACATGGGGCAAATGTTTGCCAAAACCTGCAACCAAATGAATAAGTGAAAGTGGGACAACCCCCGTGCTTTCGGGGATCAAGTTAATCACTCCACTCCACAGGCAACCAGTTTGACGATGGTTAAAAGCACCGGCGAACATTGCTCTGGATACCGCACCGATGTCGTCAGGTCAAAGATTCAGCCAACAAGCTGCCAGCACTACCAGCCAGGCGACTTGCTGGCCTATAGTCCACTGAATTGGGATGAGATGATCGACGATGATTATGATGATGAGAATGGGGAGGATCCCTGAGCACCTAGCACTGGAAGGAGCCATCCCGGCGATGGCAATGACAACGATGACTGTGAGTGTGAGGAGATTACGCAGGGCAGTGAGAAAGCGGCCGGGAAAGAGAAGGGAACAAAGAGTGGGAAGGGGAAATGGAAGGCGACTGAGGACGGGAGGGGAGATTGAAGGGGAAGCGGAAGCGAAATGGTAAACAGAAAGGTAGTGTTGAACAAACACCAGGGGAGATAATATCTCTCGTGCTGTTGCTTTCCAGTTGCAGAAGGAAATGTATGACGCCAGCTCGGACGCAAAGGGCTTACTAGAGCGGGAATATTTAGAGCCGGAAGCATCACCTACCATGTCATTTTCCTCAGATGATGATACCAACTCAACCGAGGAGTCGGATGGCGAATATAAATCAAAATCTGATTCCGAGGTGGATATGTGCATGGAAGATGATGTGGATGCACCAGACGGCGTTGATTGAGACAGCGATGTGGATATGGAATGGGACGGTGACAATGACAAGGAGAAAGTTGAATAGGAGGAAGACGAAGAGAAGCAAGATCAGAAGGAGGATCAGGATGAGGATGATGGCAAAGTACCTGGGACAATAGGCGAGGGAGAGATGGTCAATACATTAGCTTACGATGTACATGCCATGGTAGATGATCAGCCAATTGTGCTACCTGAGCTAGGCCAGGAGATGCACGAGCTTACCCTGTGGCCACAACCTCCGGCGGCTGGCCCACGGCCACAAACCGAGGAGCCTTGCCCACAACCACGAACTCCAGAGACTCATCCCGTCAGTGGGCTGCAGTGCTTGGGGCTTTTGATGCCGCAAAATCCTCGCTCGGCAGTGCCAACTCAGCGAGAGGCTAAAGCAGCCAGAAACCCCTCGGATGTGGATGTGGAAGAGCAGCTGCTCGGTTAATCAGCAGATGGCGACAGTCTTCATGATCCCCCCCTTGCCGACGTCCCTCTCCCCAATGTCATTCTTCTTGAGCCGTGCCCGGATGGCTCGGTAGGTGAGGAGTGAACCTCTCCTCAGGCCGTGCAGGTCATTGCGTTCAGGTTACAGTGAGGTCCTTGTCTTGTTCGTTTACTATGTTCTCATGTATTTATCTCTGGGATTCATTAGTACACATATTGCGAGGTTTTTGGATCGCTCAGGGTTTATTTTATTTATGGGTTCTGTATTGGTTTCATTTTATTCATAGTATTATGGGACATCACGCATGCTGCGTTTTTGCAACTCCTGGCCTGTAAGGAACCTCCTTGTGATGGTGTTGAGGCTCAAGAAATCTCTCAAGTCAGCTGAAAGTATCGTGTGCTTACACACCAGGCTGCTCAGGTGCAGCACCAAAATTTGGTCCTTTCTACAGTGTGTGCTCCACTCCTCGTGTGTCGTTGACAATGACGGAGAAGTCCCCTTTCCCTTGCCCCAAAACCTTATGCCGAAAGAAATTCAACTCAGACAGCTGGCAAATCAAACTCATCAAATTACACCATCCTGAACACCTTGAAGTTGCATGCCCAAAGAATCTGACTATTCGCAGTGCGCCCTGACGCGTTGATCCCGCTCAGCTTCGTGAATTCAACTGTAACAAAGATTCAGTCGAAGTCTTTGATATGTTTCCCTACATTAGCGAAATGTAAATTGGTCTGGAAGCAACACGCAATCTTCTCAGACACTCCTGGCGACCTCACCAGTGCTTCCAAGTAATTCTAGGGGCTCCCAGACCCCCCTGGTGCTAAGCAAAGTGCCCTTAGACTCTACAAGAGCATTCTCAGGTGCTCCTCAAAGCACCTGCAGTTATAGAGGTGCATTCAGGATGCTACGAGATTTGACTTATTGGATAGTCAAACTGTGGAGCTCCTGAAACCTCTGCGAAGATCTGCAGGAGACTTCGAGAGCAGCCGAGAGCACTGCCCAGCACTCCGGGAGACTCGGTGCCATATTCTCACAGCAGTTGTTTCTATATCACCACAAGGCATTTCATCTTATCATATTTGTCTATGTTACAGTCACAAGATTTGCTACATCTTAATATGGCATGCATTATTCAAGTCTATGTATCGATATACATACGGTCGATCTGGCCGCAGATGGTAGTCGAGCATGATCGGACACACACCTGGACAAGCTCATTGAAAGAACATTGAGATGAACCACCGTGGAGGCCGTTGTGGTGAAACCATGGAGCTGGAACGCAGAGAGCCCACCATCAACACTCCGCCGCACCTCTCGGGACATCCAAAGGGAATTCATCAGAAAGAGCCGTATTGGTTCGAGGAGCGGAGGAATTGGGTGAGAAGATATGACAGAACCCGGTGTAGAGGATGCGCACAATTGCGTGGATCCATGATATCTCAGACAGAGCGAGTGATACCAAAAGTTGGGAAAGATAATGTGTGTATTTTCATTGTATGATAAGAGGAGATGAGATGATGTCTATCTACTCGGGGTCTACCGAAATTATACTCCCCGTCACAGTGTCCGCCTCCGTTACCCCTGGATCTCCAAACAACCGCCGTCACTCCTGAAAAATATACCTGGAGGCTGTGACTGAGTGAGTCTGGAGATGCACTTGGAGGCCGTGAACGTGCAAACTTGAAGGCCGTCATTGAGTGTGTTTAAAGATGCACTTGGAGCCCGTGATCGAGTGAGTTTGGAGATTCACTTGGCGTCCGTGATCGAGCGAGTTTGGAGATGCACTTAGAGGCTGCAATGGTGCGAACTTGGAGGCCATAATCAAGCGAGTCTGGAGATACACTTGGAGGCTGTGATCGAACAGGTTTGGAGATGCACTTGGAGGCCGTGATCGAGCGAGAGTAGAGGAGTACTGGGAGGGGGTCAATCTGGAGGGGGTAGTTTGGGAGGGAGGTGCGACAGCAGCTGAGACACTATTCATTGATTAACTCGTAATCGTGGGAATGTATGGAATTGAGTACAACATGGTCTGCCGAGAGATGAGAGACCAGCTGGGAGCGGGATACAGTCGATGTTGGGATGATGTAGTACGCAGTGTATGCAGTACTCGGTGTATGCTGTACTCAGTGTATGCTGTACTCGGTGTATGCTGTACTCGATGTATGCTGTACTCAGTGTTAACTCTTGATTATGGCATGGATTGATAGAGAATGATGACTTACCTTCGTGTTCTTAGGTGATGGTAGAGTTGATGACGAGAAAGAGAGAGATGAGAGGAGATGGGGGAAATCATAATGAGAAACTGGGACATGAGCGAATTCTGTGTGTGAGTCAATTAACCATACCCGATCCGGTAGGTACGAGTCCCAATCCAGCGTGTAAAAACACCGATACATGGTTCTCCCAACCCAATGAAGCAAGTTGTACCCCAGTTTTCTGATATCCGCTTGTATCCTCCACATCAATCTGATCTCTCTCTTTCTCGTCCACAACTCTACCATCATTGCCGAAAACAAAGTTGTGTCATCCCTGTCTATCCCTCCATGTCATGATCATGAGTTGACACTGAGTACAGCGTACACCGAGTACAGCATACACCGAGTACAGCATACACCGATTACAGGATCCACCGAAGATTGTTTGTCTTCCGTTCATTATCATGATTATGAGTTGACCCCTGAATGTAGCTTCAGCTTCCGGGGTGCCTCCCTACACAATCGACCACCATCAGCCAGCTCTCCATGAGAGCTCAAAAGTGAATTCACCTTGTCACATTCCCACGGTTGCGAGTCAACTAATTGATTAATGGAGTCTCGGCACCCGGCACGCCGTCCATCGACCGCCTGTAAGTACTTGTCCAAACTCGCACCATCACCGCCTTCAAGTGCATCTCGAAACTCGCGTGATCACGGCCTCCAAGTCTATCTCTCAGTCCAGTCGATCACAGCCTGGAAGTGTATCGCCAAATACCCTCAAGTACCACCTACAAGTGCATCTCCAAACGCGCTTGATCACGGCCTCTGAGGGTATCTCTAAGTTCACTCGATTGTCATTTTCAGGCGCACCTCGAATTGCTCTCACGCGCTGCCTGCAGCCAGTCCAGATATACCGTTTGTAGTTGGGTAGCTATATAGATACATCGATGAGAATGCAAACTGAATACATGAGTTTTCATAATCGTTGAACGATAAGTAGTAGCTATTATTTCCAGGCGCACCAGCAACGTTCCCAAAGAAGATGATGTTGTTCCCAGACTGCTCCACTGTGATTCGAGGTGCTCCCAGAATTGCCGCCGGCGCTCCCAGACTTGTCACTGGCGTACCCAGGCTTGTCGCCAGCGCTCCCAAGTGCTCCCAGGTGTTCCGAAAGTTCTCTCCGGCGCTCGGAGGTGTTCCCAAACCTATCACAATCACTCCCATGGTACTCCTGTACCAGTCATCAGAGATCCCAGTTACTCTGAAGGCCGGGCAGAATGCCCTCCTAGGGTCTGATACTCTCCTGAAATTGATGCATCTAAGTTTACACTCCACATCCTCTCAGACACTCCTGGAGGCTTCCAGAGACTGAAATACATTTTGCTGATGTACCTTGACAATGTTGAAAACATTGCAGACTCGGAGTCTTAATCACCGCAATCCCCTCTGCCAGGGACGGAAACAAAAACTGGAGCTGGCGCTCTGCTGAACGATTACATTGCTGAGCGATGGGAATGCTACGCTAAGGGTTGCCTTAAGACGAACCTACAATACAATCCCTACTACCATTCTGAGACACGTGAACAGTACAAATATATCCAGTGTCAGATCAGGAAGAAGGGTATGAAGACGAACTATGACAATGTGCTGAAGGAAGAAAACACCGCTCTGTGTTTCCCAAGCTCCAAAAACGGGGATTGCGTCCAGATGCCCGTGGCTAGCATGCCAGATGATCAGGATCTCAGGAAGTGGGAACTACACACTCTCGAGACAATGAGATGGAATGAAAATCACCAACGCCCTATCAAATACTGGAATCGAGACATCATCAAAAGCACCAGATGGTTGCTGTGGCAGGCAGCCTATGCCAATCATCTCATTTACGCCCCTGAGTGTTGCTTTAATGGAGATATGCCAACCAAAATGTCTCTATACTGAAATGAACACTCCAGACTAGTGATGGTAGACACAGGAAAGGAGACATACTGCAGGATAATAACGTGCTTATTGACGTTAAGTCAATGCCCAGGGTGGGAGATACACAGGTTCCTATGATGTGCATGTCCGATGGAACACACCTCTCGAATTTTGCTGGATGCAAGAAAGAGCGGCCACTATATATGAAAATTGGCAATGAATCTTGTACGATTCGCCAGATGCCCAGAACTAGTGTTAGCAACAGATCCGGGCTGCTCACCAGCGGTCCGGTTTTCGGCCGGCGGTTGGTTTCGGTTTGGTTCGGGACAGAGCCAAAAACCGCCACACTTCGTGTTGGTGGGTTTGTTACCCGCACTGGACATCAACCCGTCGGTTTTCCGCCGGGTAGGAACCGGACCGCAGTTTCAATTTTGCAGTTCGTACAGCTTTGCCTCCAATTAAGTATTTGAGTTCTCATTGTATCTTGACATGATCAGTACGTGCATTGTGCAGTTCTGGCCGCTCTTTCACTTCTCGTTTTCTGATTTGCGATCCGACTGATATTCGTTGATTGGCTGTTAAAAAAGGGCAAATTTCAAACGAAATTGGCAGGTTTTCCATAGCGACTCAACGAATATTGGTTGCATCACATATCTTATATCTGGAGGGGATAGAGCGGCTAGAACTGCACAATCTATGTACTGATCATGTCATCATACGATCACAACTCAAATACTTAATTGCAGGCAAAGTTGTGGTGTTGAAATGCCGCGTTTTTGGTGGTAAAACCGGCCCATTTCCAATGGGCCGGGTTGTTCCTGTTGTAAGACCCGTTGGCAGGGTCCGGGTTAGGGTGGAACTGGAACCGGAACCGACCCGGGGATTTGGACCCGTTGTTAACACTACCCTGAACGGACTGCATCGTAATGGTCGCTCTCCTGCTGATTCCAATCGAGAACCCCAATATTTCTCACAAGCGGCCGGGCGAGCAGTGGAAAACAAACCGGGAGGTGCTCAATGATCTACTCTGGCGGCTATGCCAGCCTGTTAACATTAAACAATATCACAGTGCCGAGAGTGGGAATGTAGGTTGACAGCTCCGGTCATGTTATGGTCAGGCGCTGTTTCATTAGTGCGGCTCTGCGGGAGGCTCGCGTAGTAGTTTGTTCTGGCGAGATGTCTGTGCGATCATCAATAACATTCACTTCTATATGTACTGAGAGGCTATATTCCTACATTGGTAGCAAAACTCGACTTCTGACGGCGTCACAAGCATCAGAAGCGATGGAAACACGACACACGATGGCGGATTCCATTGATCATCCTTGAATCGGCGGACTGCCGGCGGCTCGCCTGCATCCCAAGAGTACTCCGATCACCCGGCCCTACCTGCTCCGCACGTCATACATGACATGCAAGATGTCAGTATTACAGACGAAATCGATAAAGCTGAGTCAATTACGTTTAGCAGCAGGTTCAACACTTTAACCACTGCGTGCTTCCAACCTACAGAACTTCGCACAACAGAATTCATCACAAACTGAATGATGCTCATCGACGACAGCCCTGGGGTCTTGTCTGACGAAGCAATCAACTGGATCAGGGCTACAGAGGACATCCAATTGGAGATGACAGATGCTAACCCCTCCGAGAGCATTGAACAAGCCGAGAAAATCGCCATAATTTGGAACCTGAACGAAAGCTTGGCCGGTAAGGTCAAGGACTTGGTGGGGACAGAGCCCGTCCGAGACGGCCTGAGCGGGGAATCAGCGGCCGCTCAGCAGGAAATTGAGGAGTTCGAGGATGAGCTTCAGATCGAGAAACATCGATCCGCCAAGTGGGAGAGATAGATTGAAAATTGCAAGTTGGAGCGGGAGACAATGGAGCAGACAGACATTGCACAGCTCCGGCTGGAGAAGGACATGCTGCTGCACCAAGTCAAAAATACCGCGTCAAAGAAGAGCAGCCTGGAATCCAAATCGAGAGCGTTCGAACGCGTCATTCAATGACTGCCGACAAACCAAGTACATGCAACTCAGGTGCCCAACTCCTCCCAATCGCCTCAAGGTCTATTCAGGATCAGTGGCTCCTCTGAACCGACCTCTGGGCTATTCGGGATCTCTGGCTCCTCTGAGCCAACCCCTGGCTCGTTTGCAAGGCGTCGCTTCTCCCTCAAGTCATCTAACCTTCCGACGTATGAGGGCAAACGAACCTTGGAAGATGTCACCGACTTCCTTTTCGCTTTTGAGCGATACTTCAACAATGCAGCCCAGGCCATTGGATGGGTCGGCACGACAGGCTGGGGAGCGTAAGCTGTGCTACAATCGAAAGGAGACCCAGCAGTCTGGGCCATGCAGCGCTTCCCAATGAGTACGCCCATGGAATGGTCCACCTGTTGCACAGAGTTGAAAGCTAAGTTTATTGCGTCTAACACCTTGGACCTGGTCAAACGCGAATGGGAAGAACTGAGCCTAGAGAAGGGAGAATATGTCACAGAGTTTAACGAGTGTTTCCGTCACCTATGTTCGAAATTCTACCTGCACCAGCCTATGCCTGCCGAAATGTAAGCCAACACTTATGGACATATGATCAAAAAGGGCAACCAGGCAGTTTATAAAGACTTGGATAGTTATAATGGCATGCGCGATAGAACTCCAACCCTGGAACAAGCTTTGGTCGGCAAAGATGCCCCAAAAGCCAAGACTGGACGCCATCTTACAGATAAGAAACTGGGAGGCGCACCAACCGGTAGAAAGGAGAGAGGGCGGCTTGAAGAGAAAACGATGATAAGCAGGAGACGGACAGTAAGGCAGAGAGTGGATAGGAGAGTCTCTCAGACTCAGACTCTGAAGCGGGAACAGGCAATCGAGGTCAGTAGCTGCGGCTGTACCTCACATAAAGACACCATCACGGACGGTATCGTCAATCACACAGGGTGGCAAATTGGTGCCAGATAGTCGATTCAAGTTTTTCACCCGTTACCACCCCCTGAAAGTTAGTAAACTAGATCACTCAGTGGTTGACCTGTTAAGGTTTAATGGGAAAATATGATACGAAATGAAAGGAGGATGGTGGAGCAGCAAAAAGGCAAGGGTAGTGAAGGACGATGGTGCGTCAGAGCACTATGTGCGGTGGAAGTTCATTGGTTAACTAAAAAGCCAATGGGCCGCCCTGCAAGCGAAGAAGGTGGGATGGATGATTGTGGAGACGGCCAATATCAAGGCAGATGATGGCATCGAGAAACGCCAAAGAGTCGAATTGAAACTACGACTCGGAGCGTCATATGTCTATGAGGCTGAATTTACGATCTAAGATGCGAAGGGCTTTGATGCTGTGCTAGGCAGAAGATGGATGCGTGATATAAACCAACAATATCAAATCGACCATGACAGCGAAGAAATGTGGATTGCCCACAACCTCTGGGAGGAAAGAGAGAATGACCGAGCACATTCCGTTCCTGGCCTACCCCCCTTAGACGTTGATGAAGGTATAGTGGAGCAGGCTAAATTCATGGGCATCCACATCATGCGGAAGGCAGAGCTTAAAAACGCATCTAACAGCCTGTTGAAAAGGGCCTTCATGATCCAAGTGCACCACTGCGGCGATGGCAACACAGTTCCAACAGAACGACTGATTGACTTTCAAGACATGTTGACATAATTCGAGGGTCTTATCAGCGAGTCAACTTATGCAAATTTGCAGAGAGGAAGGACAGCCGATTTCAAAACGAAAACAGACCCCAATGGCAAAATACCGTTCCGCTCACCATACTGTATCTCTCCACTTGAAGAAGAAGAGCTTCGGACTCAGATAGTGAAGGATATTCGCTTCTGTTGAATTCAGCCCTCTCGAAGCAATTTCGGCTCACCAGTATTATTCGTGCCAAAGCCTGACGGTACTCTGCATATGGGCATAGATTATCGCGCAGTAAACACTATAGAGGTCAAGGATCGTCATCCTCTTCTATATATCGAGGACTTGGTTAGCTTCATGCACGGCTCCTGCCGGTTCACACAGTTGGCCTCGGTGGCTGGTTACCATCAAATTCGTATTGCAACAGCCGACAGGCAAAAGCCAGCCCTCACCACTGAATTCTGTCTGTACGAGTGGCGAGTCCTGCCGTTTGGCCTGGCGAATGGACCCAGCAAGTTCACACACATGATGGACGGCACCTTGGAGCCAATGAAATGCAGATTCATTGTCGTGTACCTCGACGATATTATGATTCACAGCGGTACCTTGGCGGAACATGCCGTACATGTCCGTGAAGTACTTACCTTACCAAAGGAACATTGTCTCAAAGCCAAATGTGCAAAATGTGGCTGGGCTTGTCAGAAAGTCGATTTTTGTGGCTTTGACATTGACATGGATGGCATCCACTCTCTGGAACATAAGACAGCTGCGGTAATGGATTGGCCTCAACCTGAACATAGTAAGGATGTCAGAGGCTTCCTGGGTCTCTCCAGTTACTATAGACAATTCATTGAACACTACGCACACATTGGAATGCCGTTGTACGCCATTGGCACCCCTCCAAAACAAACAGGAGACGTTGGGCGGCCACGTGGAGAGCCGATGAATACCAAGCACACTCCATTAGCCTGGGATAGTGAATGCCAGCATGCCTTCGACACCCTCAAAGAGAAACTTTTCAATGCTCCAGTCCTGGCTCTACCGGACCCCGAAGCCAAATATTGCCTGCACGTTGATGCAAGCCAGTATGCATTGGGTGCAGTGCTCTCCCAGGTGCAAGACAAGGCCGAGAAGGTAGTAGGTTTTTTCAGCAGTAAATCACATGATGTGGAGACGCGATACCCCGCATAAGTCAGAGAACAATTGAGCATCTGGGACGCAATATTGTATTGGAAGTTCAACCTACACAGAGCCGAGCAACCATTGTTGGTACACATGGACCATGCGACCTTGCGTTGGATCGTGACACAACCACACCTCACCGTACGACAGATGAATATCCTGGCAATCCTCCAAGATTTTGACTGGGAGATGGAACACATCCCAGGTGTAAACAATCAAGTCACAGACGTATTATCTTGCTGTCCGGACGTCTGAAGCGAGTGATGCAATGCAATGGCACTAGAAGTTAAGGCGGCCGGAGAATGAATACAAGATATCAAGGCGGGCATCATTGATGATGAATGGTTTCGGCCTATTGCACATTCTTTGCGCAACCCAAGTCTCCGCCCCCTGCCATCCACCGCATCTGCAAAAGAATGCAAATTATGGGTGTCAGCACAACCATTCCATGTGGAAGAGAGTGGCCTAGTGTGGCTACGTGGCGATGGAGAAAAGAAACAGGGGAAGAGAAATGCAAGGACAAAGAAGAAGGACAACGAGGAAGTGGAGATAACGGTAACGACAAAAGAGAAGGAAGAAGATGGAAAGGCAGAGAAGAGAGGACGGCTGTGGATTCCAAAGACGATGCAGCGTTGAAACCTCCATGAGGCCCACAACACCCCAGCAGGGGGACACTTGTGTGAGGACCGAACAGACTTACGGATGAAAGATCGATATTTCTGCAAGCCAATGTGGGGCGATACCCAGCGTTACATAGCGGGCTGTGACATATGCCATCGAAGCAACCACAGGAGCGGAAAACCCATGGGCCTCCTACAGCCACTTTCTATAGCCAAAGGCCACTGGAAAAGAATCGGCATGGACTTCATAACCAACCTGCCAGCCTCCAAAAGTGGCCACTACGGCATTGTAACGTTCGTCGACCATATGACAAAGAGAGCAAATTGACGAGGCTGCAGATAAACAATTGACAACCCGGCCTTTGCGCGCATATTCTTCAACTACATCATCCGTTTACACGGAGTACCTCACGAGGCTGTATCGGACCGCGATGTACGCTTCACAGCAGACTATTGGAGAGAAGTTGCGAGGATTCTGCACACCAAGCTGCTCATGTCGACGACGTTCCATCCTGGAACAGATGGCCTCTCTGACAACTCGAACACGAAGGTTGTACAGTATACGCGTGGCTTTGCCACTCACATTCAACCTATTTGGGACGACTACCTGTCATTAGCGGAATATGATTACAATTGCTCAGTAGACCACTCGACAAAGCAGACGCCTTTTGAACTCGATCTTGGATATGAACCACCTTTGCCGCTAAACTTGATTGCAGATCTTCAACGACCACAAGTCAATGAATCAGCGAAAACGCCACAAGGCCGAGAATTTGTCCAACAATTGCAGCGCATTGTGGGAGTCGCCAGGCATGAGTTGCAAGATACTCAGTACAAAGCGCCGGCGGAGGCTAAGAAGTCATGATGTCAAAATGACCTTGCCATCACCGCCGGTGCGTAGGTATTTCCGGATCGACAGAATCTGCCAATGACCTACCCCAACGTCAATCCGACGCGATGTAACAGCAGGGCAATCCGTGACGTATCCAGGGCCGGGTACTGTCGTTTTATATAGTCGGCACTCCACAAGCCTTAGATCTCTAGCAATAATCTCACTACACATCTACACCTATAATCACTTGAGTCCACGTTTGCAACCATATCCACTCAATTACCGTACGTGAGCATACGTAGCGGAGCGCAGGCGTACGTGCCTTTACACTATTCTCGCTCTTCACTGAATGGATATGTTTAGCTCACAAGATTTGCGTGTTTACCCCTATTTCGAGAAGGAAGAATATGAAATCAACAATCAGAAATCAGTTTGACACCAGTCCTGAGGCCTGCCGATCACACGAGCGATGAGTCTTAAGAAGTTCATCCTCCAATCATGTCATTGACGGCAGCAGAGATGATTCCGACGATCCAATGGCCACTGAGACGCGTTGCACCCGATGTCGACAATTATTACGAGTACTGAGGAACGAGTCTTAAACC
>Ga0307512_10003718_pt1 | contig 17314 bp, 15 predicted proteins | sample 14_EM_MG_FD_200267 | JGI IMG/M metagenome (GOLD analysis project Ga0307512, IMG submission 200267) | Populus trichocarpa ectomycorrhiza microbial communities from riparian zone in the Pacific Northwest, United States - 14_EM | ecosystem: Host-associated > Plants > Roots > Unclassified | place...
AATGGGCGAAAAATTATCCAAACCAGAGGAAAGAGGATTAGAATAATATGGAGCGGGTTTTGGGGGGGGTGGGGGTACTTAATTCTACGCTTCTTAGAGGGCGTAAGCTAGTGTTGTAACTGATTAATTTTCTTGCTGAGGTGAGGTAATGAAAACATGTCCCTTGGTCATGAAGGCACTGGCTAGGCAAATGGAACTGGTAAAATGATAAGGACATCAGCAACAGAAACAACAATCACTACTTTAATAGCCCTGATAATAGTACTATATTGTAAGTGGAAAACTTACTTTTCATGTTTGTCCAGATAAGGAGACCCCTCATTATGTTTTGAATGATCAGCATCCATCACTCTTTTGAATGCAGAAAGCTTCTCTTGATCATTTTCTGCTTCTACAAGGCCAGGATGAGAGACATTCTTGGTTTCATGTTTTCTTATATGACTCGCAGCTGCTACAAAATGACAATTACCATTAGTTATAACAAAATCAGAATGGTCATTTTGAGTTTCCATCACTTCATGTTCCACTGATTTTTCAGGGCAATGAGATGCTTCCTTATCAATTCTTTCCAGAAGCTTACCTTGAGTTCCAACTGTATCAGAATGCTCCTGAAAGTGCCATAGAGAGAAGGCAATGAGAAGGGTATAACACATGCTCCACTCTCACTTAATAGTACGAATTTGGTAATATAGCCTTTTCTTTTAAAATAGATGGATGAAGCCATAAAAACACAAAGAAGTCAACAATTCTTTTTATAGCAACCAGTGAAAGGGTTCATATAGGTTGGGGAACACCAGTTACAAAAATTTATAGAAATTGTGTTGATTTATAGCCAACTCCAACTGTCATCCCTTTGGAGATTCTTGAAAACAAAGCTATTATTTACTTCATTACTGTAGTAAAGTATGCTGTACTTATTGTGCTCAAGGATCAATGCACCCAGAGCGTGCATATGAGACCTCGTTTAATAGAAGCAGTAGGGCTCAACAGGAAATGCCTTTGTGTTTCTCACAACCTAGACTGCCTATGAGAATAAAAATAAAAGGTCCCCAGATGAAAAGGGAGGGCCACTTTAGGAACCAAAACTTCTTCAAAAGCTAAATGCCGGATAGCATATTTCTATTAATTAAACAAATTGAAATGAACAAAGTATGCCAAAATAAACTAGAAACCAGCTATATAATACCAAAACTATGCATTGTGCCATGTAACATAAAGCATTTTTAAATGGCTCATTAAACTTCTGACTTAGCAGACTAACAAACAATTATCATCCAAATATCAAACTCTGAACATCGTTGGACTAGAGCAACAGCCAAAAATTCCATTGTAAGATCTTTGAGTCTAGTATGTTCCCACTTAAATTATGTCTCCTACATGAAAATTAAGACAGTGCAATAAACATCAAACACTTACAAGAGAAATGGGGTTTCCAAACTCTTGAGAGACCACCTTCTCACAAGTTTGCAGCCCTCCCTCCACTTCTAGATATCTGTAACTTGTGTCACCTACATCATTTAGAGGAACTGCACGTGGGTCACATTGAGTTCTCATATCTGACATTGCACCTCCAGTTGACATGTTTTTAACTTTAACCAAGGGCTCACTCACGATAGGTAGCTCCTTTTTCTTGTTTCCACTGTTTGAGGATGAAATCTTAGATTTGTATTCTAGTTCTTGAACAATTTTCCTAATAAAATAGTAATTGCCACCAACTTGTTTTCGAGCATCAGAAATGGATGGAAATTTTCCAGCATGTGTTTCCCTATACCTGTAAAAGGTAATGGCAATATAATAATTCGGTCCCACAATAACTTTCTTATTAACACAACATAGAACTCATTCAATGCTATCAAAGCATTGGTAAGATTCCACACAAAATTGTGGTCTTCAAATTTACTACCAATGATGACAATGTCTGAAAGTAGGTATAATCTTAAAAGTGGGCACTTCATGCAAGAACAATCTCCAATTTCCTCATCAACTTCGAATAACTTTCTAGGCGTCCAAATCGAATACAGGAAAATGTATCTGCACTTCAACTTTGCACAGCATCCCAAAATTTTTACTGAAAAACAATATCAGTGATGAACCTTGAAGTCGCATCAAAGTAATCAATTTTCATGATAAGTTGACAAGTCAAAGTAATCACTAGCCCCTTTTATTTTATTTCGTTGTCTTAAACTAACAATTTTTTCCCTCAACTATAAAAATCCAAATTTAGCAATTTTGCAGATGGAATAAAAAGTTAGCAGCTGCTATATGATATAATTAATCAAGCTGGTTAGAGAAAAAAAGAAAAGGGTGGGGGGGGTGATTACTTGTTTACATAAGATTCCACCATAGCTCGCCGGTCATCTTTGGAAACTCTCTTCTGAGCTTTGTGACTTTGTGGCATGTGAGAAGGAACCGACGCGGCATATGACCTTGCACGCCACTGCATATTCGCCCCATGTATGGCATTGGCCACCTCATCAAACACTGTCAAGAAGCGATATGCAGGTTTAGTAGCATGTCTGTTTGATGCAACAGCAGTGAAGAGAGACTCACTTTACAAAGACTCCTATTGCTAGATACTGTACATAAACTTCCAAGCGAAATAAGAGAAGGAAAAAACAAATTATTGGTTCAGAACAGCAGCAAAGATTTCCACGATATTTTTTAGTTTTTGCAAAACTTTCAATTTATTTTCTCCATCAAGTTAGCTATCCAATTTACATCCAAAAAGGGGCGGCATCATCATCATCAACAACTCTCTTTGGACTGTAGGATAGAACCAACAATAATATCCAGATTGAATTAGAAGAAGAAGAAGAAGATCAAATAAAGAAAAAACATACCCGTAGAAATGGTGGATCGAGCGGATCCTCGTCTGATTATGTGGATCATCATTTATTTGTTTTCTTTTATTTACCCATCCACTGCTATGTACTGCTGCTAATTATTATTATTATTGAAAAACAGAAAGCGAAGCACAGAATTTGCAGTTACAGCTAGAGAGGGAGAGCTTGAGAGAGGAAGGAGGGTTTAGACATGACTTTGAGAAGGGACGGAGGGAGGGTTTAGACCTTTAGGGTTTTAAATTTTCATTTCATTTTCATTTTATGGGCTGTTCTGGTTCCGAGTCTGCCCTTTTCTCCGTTAGGGAATTGTTTTTCTTTTGTTTTCATTTACTGTACTTTCTTCTTATAGATTTGTGACGAGTCCAGGACTATCACTCTTGTTCGTAGTTGCAATTCCACCAAACTTTCTAGTCTTAAATTAATTCTTGTAATGCTTTTAATTTTAATATTAAAAATAATTTTTTTAAAATAAAAAAATATTATTTTAATATATATAAAAAAACAATTTAAAAACCAGATGGACCAACTAGGCTCATAATTGGGCCCAGGAACTGCCTCTTTCTTCATCATGCCCTTGCACGTCATGCGCCCATTGAGGTCACAAGCCCAAGACTTGGCAGGCTAGGCCCATTAAGGCCACCAGCTCAAGACCTAATCGCCATAAAATTTAGAAAATAAGAGGTAATTTTATTTGGTTGAGGAGGTGGGAAAAACTTTAGATAGCGTTTGTGAGTGTTTTTTAAAAGTATTTTTAAATAAATTTGAATTTTATTTTATTTTAAAATAATATGTTTTTAATGTTTTTAAATTATTTTGATGTGCTGATTTTAAAAATAATTTTTAAAAAATAAAAAAATATTATTGACACATTTTTCTAAATAAAAATTACTTTGAAAAACAATCACAAACAGACACCCAAACAAACACGTTACTTTTCAAGAGAGTTGTTGTTTAACAGAAATAAACCTAAAACAAGAGATAGCAGAGAGCTTTGCAAAGTCTGATTGCACGAAAGCTAAGAGAATTGTTGTTTAACAGAAATAAACCTAAAACAAGAGACTCTGACACTTACGGCTAGGAAGCTCCAATAGTTTCGTCATTTCTGAATGGAATCTTTAGTAGTTTTTCCAGTAGATCCTCCTTCCTCTCAATGAATTGTAAGTCTAGGTGTGCACACATATACAAGATAGATCAAGAAAGCATCCAGCATCTTCTTTCTCGATGAATTTTAATTATTCCATCCTTTTCTTTTCTTTTTTCTATTTCAATATGAACTTGGATTTAAAATGGTTAGATCTCTTTTCCATTATCATAGAATTTGTAATCTCGGATTGTATGGATAAGAAATTGGGAGCTGGAATGTAGGAATTATTTGACCATGTACTTGTGTGTACAATCTTCTTCACTCCCTGTATCTACTCAAATGCATGGAAGCTTTATGAAAGTGAAGTTTGTTTCCGCTATTCTTGTCATTGCTAGAAATTGTCTTGAAAAATATATTTGTTCTCTTTAATGTTCATAAAACTCTAATAAATTTTGCACATCATTTTTTTCCAAACTTATTTTTAAATCTATCACTTAAATATTGCATGGCGAAGTAAAACGGTTTTTGTACATGAAACTGACAGACTTCATGAAGGATGTTTACAGTTATGCTGATTCTAAATTTACTTTCTGTATTCTCTCATCAATGATTACTTGTCTGTCTATTATCAGGTGAGGGACGAGATTGAACATCTATTAGATGACAATGAAGACATGGCAGATTTATATTCGACGAGGAAATGGATTCAGAATCAGCAATCTGATTCCTTGGTCGGAGCTGTGGCTTCAGTTAGCATAACCCCTGCTACACCACGTCTCCCTCGAGTTGGCTCTAACCGGAGTGCAAGTATGGTGACTGGCGGCGTTTTGGATGACGATGGTGTAGAGGATTTGGAGATGTTGCTTGAGGCTTATTTTATGCAGCTAGATGGAACACGTAATAAAATATTGTCTGTGAGTATTGCTGCCTTGACCTCAAAATGACAACAAGTTAAGCAAAGAATTGTCTTGATAAATTTCAAAAATTTTGCGCGGGTCATTCACTAAGGATGCTCTTGGTCCAAAAGCTGGAATGCTGGTCAATTTTTATAGTATTAGAAGAATTCTATTATAATTTTCATATTGCTTTTCTTTTTTTCCATACCAAAGTGTGTTACATTCTTGTTTCTTCACTCTTACTCTCTCTTCTTTTTTTTCTTGGGACTTGAAAAATATGAACCTTACATTCATGTAATACTGAATTTTTTTTCCTTTTCATGGCAACTAAACAGAGGGCTGTAAATGTTGTGTGTTCTGTTGCCATCTTTTTTTGTTTTTGTTTTCCTGGAGTGTATTATATCGTCAGCTTAAGTCTCAAGTTGTGAGAGAGGATGCAAGGATAAGTTGTTTAAGTTTTCTCTAATTGCTGACTGGTTTATGATCCCCTGCTTGGCACCGAAGGATTCATTTAGCTGCTTCCAGCTAGTTTGGGGTTAAGGCCTTTTTGTTGATTCGTCTTAAGAGGAGAGAACATGGTATAAATTCTTTCAATCTTATTATTTTTTCTCACCTGCAGGAGTTCTGAATTTGATTTTATTGCAATCGGGTGTACAATTGTATATCTTAACAAACAGCAAGACCATAAGTTTATAGCGGGGTGCATCCTTTTTTGGCTGTGATTAGTTATTTTATCCTTGACTGTATCGATTTAGCTTGTCTAAGTTTTTATAAGCAGTCCTGCCTCCACAAGAGAAGAAAATAGTACACAGTATTACTTGGTCTATGGCATTGGTTGTGTTTAGCTTTGCACTACTTGTTTACAGGCTTACATCATTTTGTATTTTTGGTAGATGAGAAATTTTGGAGCACAGTTTCGTGATGTGTAAAAAGTTTGAGCAGCGCATTGTTAATGTTTATTTTCCCTTTTCTGCGTCCACGAAGATGAAACTAATGAAGTGAGGAGGTGACGGCATGAGTTTCAATGGCGAAGGTTTTGGCAATTTTGTCTATTAATTATTTTTTGGTAATTATTTTAATGTGTAATCAAACATGAGAAAATGGAAGGTTAGAAAACATCGCCGAACAAGTCAAAGATCTTTAGACGACTGCTTTTGCAATATTTAAGAAACTCGGAAGAGCAGGATCGCAAGTCCTTGGAGACTTGTCATGACAGTTTTTGCTGCTTTAGCTCAAAAGGTATTCAACGGCAGAAGAGATGAACATTTTCAACTCCTGAGACTTGAACTTCGGAAAAGAAAATTATGTCAATCAGCGTTCTGCTAGGGTCAGAATCAACCTAGGGCATGCAATGAGTTGGCAGATATTTATCTACTGTAAGGAATCAAAATACATTTCTTTTCTACAATGGTTGAAGGGGTAGAATTTACTGCCCAACGACAACCTGTTTTGAATCAGATACATCTATGCTGTCGCACAATTTCTGTCCCTTGGTATCAACTGGGATGAACATGACACAGACTGCTGAAATAGCCATCAGGACCTCAAACAGGATGATGGCTTCTGTAATCTGGCAGCTAGTCACCAGGCCAACCGCCACAAGAGGACATATCATGCCACCAACCTTCCCCGCAGCATTCGCAGCTCCAGCACCTGTTGCCCTGACGGATGTCGGATATAACTAGATGGAAACGATACTAGTATAAATCAATTATTCAGAACCAATTCTCCCTGCCCCTCAGATGTGTGTGCAGAGGTTTCTAACAAATGCATTTTGGAGTCAAAGTCAAAAGAAAAATGATCACGGAAGTTAAGACTGAGATGATGGGAACATTTTACTGAGTCAACATCTTGCTACGGATAAAATGCCCTGAACAAAGTATTATAGGGCTTACCTCCTGAACATATATTGTAGCAACTGAGTAGGCTGCTTTGGTACTCATTCGAGCTCCAAACAAGAATGACATCGTTAATGTTGCAGACTGATGGTAAACCAGAGGTAAAAGGAAGATACCAGCCAAGACAAACGTAAAAGCTACCGTAAGCTTGCGGCCAATTCTATCTACAATAGTTGCTGACAAAAGAATCCCAGGAAGCTCTACAATAGTATAGATTTATAAGAAAACATGTTATTATGCATTGCTTAATTTGGTAACTGTACAAGAAAGTTAGAGACGAGATATATAGTATATATCACATTGCAGAACAATTCTCAAAATGTCAAACATTAATTGCATAGAGATGAAGAGAGTAGGCATGCAATACCTGCCAAATTAGAAATAAATACATTTATGTAGAGGCTGTCAGGATTTTCTGATTTCAAGAGATTTGAGCCACATCTGCTTTGCCCACTACTTAGCTCTGAAGTCAGCAATATGATACCATAATATGAGAATACATTTCCAAAGAGTAACTCCCAGAGAAGAAGTGTTGTTCGGATTAGTTTTGATGAGAAAAGCATAAGAAATGATTGGAATCCTGATCTAAAATCCAAATCCATTTTTTCAGTGGTGGAGAGGAGAGGGGTATATTCTGATGTTGCAGATTCTTCATCCAGTCCAATTGTACTATCAGGAACAAGCTCTCCGGGAGGGAGTTTTGATTGGTTGAGCAGAGCTATTTTCTCCAGAATATTATATGCATCATTTATTCTGCCTTTCATGCATAGATACCTTGGAGATTCTGGTACATGAGAATAAAAGAGAAGCAGGGCAAATGCTGGTAAACAGGATACTGCGAGTAGCCATCTCCAACTCAACCTTGGCATTACCATCTGCAAGAATTACAGAAATACAATTAATTATGAAGAAAAGAATTCCCCGGGTGATAAGACATGTGAAGCATAAATGACTTTAATATCTGAACTTGTCCTCTCTTATGAGTTTTGTGCAATTTTAGCATGCCCCATGCTGCCCAGCTTGTGCAGACACTGTAATGTAATATTAGCCGAGCAATGTACCAAAATATCAGATAATGATGAGGAAAAATGGCCTTTAACACTTGCTACCAAGAGCGTTTATGATAAAATCAAGTTTTTTTCAGCTACTTTTTTTGTTCAGAATTCAGGAAATGGTACACACCCATGCAAGTAAAGCCTCAAAAATTGTCCCAAATGCCCAGAACCATGAGAGTAGAAGCATCCTTTTTCCTCTATGTGAAGCAGGAACAAACTCTAGAAACCAGGAGCTGAATACACTTCCACCACCCAGCCCGGAGCCAACCAAACAACGAAGAATCACCAGAGATGCATAATTTGGGGAGAAAGCACTCAACAATCCAGCTCCACAAGTCAGAAGAGTTGCTCCTAGGAAACCCTTCCTGGAAAGACCAAATGGAACTAAAACAACTTGTAAGATGAGGTAAAATATTTAACCATGGGTTTGTAAGAGTCCAGTGCAAAGATTCAAATTCAAACGGATGGTTTCAAAGAAAAACATCGTATTTGTACAGCAACATCTTTAGCAGAAGGGATCAACACTTGATGGAAACTTGATCTTTAGCTTTGATGATGTAATGAGAAGGGTATTTACAGAATACTTGCCAGTTTGCCTATTTGGAAATCATTTGCACTTCATAAACTTTAAATTGGAAGCGAACAAGACAGCCAAAAATAATAGGAAAACCACCAAAATATTGCAAAACTGTGTAATTGGAACTTCGAAAGAGCAGATTTTGTCAACCTAAAACCTTAAATAGAGAAAGATCTACCATAGAAGCATCAGAAAAGTTTGTGCAAGTTTTTTCCAAATTCCTGAAGCTATACAATATACACAAATATATCCATACAGACATTATGAAGGATTCTTAACTTTACACGTCAAGGAAACAGTGAAGATTATTGACAAGGCACAGCATATAATTAATGCAAGGAATAAGGGGGGAAATGATGGCTTGCCTCCTTCCATGATGATCTGAAACGAGTCCCCAAAAAAATGATCCAATAAGCATGCCACCAAAAACAGCAGTTGATAGCAGACTCTCTTGGCTTGATGAGAGATCCCACTGGGACTTGACCGCCGGTCCCACAAAAGAGAGAATCATAACTTCCATTGCGTATGCAAACCAAGCAAGTCCAGCATAAACAAGCACGAGACCTTGGAATTTCCCAAATCCCACAGAAGCAAGAGCCTCATCCACAGTGTATACAAGGTTTTCCCCGTCCGTCTATGTGGTGGCCGGTCAACAACATACCAAAGAAATCAAAAAATTGTCACGGCCACAGGGTAACAAACAAACGAAAAATTATCATGTTTTATACATATTCAATTTCAAGATTGATTGTATGATCATCAAGAAATCTCAAAGCTTACCCTGACGGAGGTCTCAGCTGGCTCATTCATGGGCGTAGCAGTCAGAGATCGATGCTATATATCACTGCTTTTACGTCAAAAACCAAATTACTTGTAGTTTCAACTCAAGAAAGAAGATCAATAGTGAAGTATCAATCATTGAAAAAAACAAGAGACTGAATACCTTACAGAAGCGGCCAACTGGATATAAGTTTATGAAGCTTTACTTGTTAATAATAATTGCTTGGGTACACATGGACACGAATCAAACAACACGAAACACTAATACTGCTTGATACTTCCTTGGAAGATGCATAAATGGAGCTGAGCTGCGCATGAGAACATATAATCAAGAAAATATGAACTAACCTGAAACTAGGAAATGATAGTCTTCTTTGCGCTAACATATATACGGTTGTTACCATTACAATTGTCCAGTACCTGGACAGGACAGGATGACTCTTTCAGTTGAAAAGAAGAGGATATAAGAACATATATATATATATAGTACGAGTTTGGTAATATAGAAGTAATCGAAATACATAGTTAAACATGGAAAATGAGAAAGCGAAGGCATGGTTGGTGTGGCCAAAGTAGGAATATAGGCAAGAGCAGACAAGTGGATCTCATCATCAGCTAGTTGCTCCACGTACCCATAAACAGATCAGTAACAGTTCATCGATCCCACGTTGAGAGTGTTTTGTGGTATGATTGGAGTTATTTTTTAAAATGTTTTTTATTTAAAAAAATATTAAAATGATATTTAAAAAAAAAATATTTTTAAAACACAAACAAATAACATTTTTTTGGTATACAAGAAAAACCCGTTTCGCTCCTCTCAAATTCTCTGTATAAAAATGCGAAAGCTTCGGTGTCGAGTGATTGATTTTGTCGGACGGAGGAAATTGAGTATTTGAGAAGAAGTAGAACTAGAAGATGAGTAACAACGTACAGTTTCTATAATTTCTTGGTGTAGACAAGTTTTTGAGGAAGACGAAAAGAGTATAGAATTCACGAAAATGGTAAAAAACAAGAACCCTGCCCGTACTTCATTTCTCATCTGAATTAAGAGAAGATTACGGTAGCTTAAATAGATCTGCAACGGACCAAATCAAAATGGAAGAGGAACCTTAATAGGAAATTAAATAAGAAAATAATAAGACTGACAAAAAAGCATATTCTAAGCTTAATTTAAAAGCTTTCCATACCACGAACTAGTCACAATGAGCTAATCCATCATTGAACTTGTAGAATTTCCTGAATGATCTAATCAAAAGTTACGTCCAGTTTTTTCATATATATTATTTGACACAGCCAGGCCTCTTCTTCTTGAGCTTTGACCTGTACATTTGATTCAAAAATGTATATGATAAGCTTTGTACGTAATCCAAATCAACATATCCATATCCGACCATTCAATCCTTCTGCAATAACTACAGTACCACACAACCAGTGCCGATCTCGATAATCGAAAAAAAGAACATGAAAAGGGAAGAAAAACAACTGTGAACAAGGTATGTTTAGAGCATATGATACATATATATGTTATGAACATTTTGCAAATATAACTATGAACAAATACCTTTTCTTAAGCCTGCAGATAAACCACTTTTGGCAGGAAAGAACGTTAAGCCTGCACTGAAGCAATTTCGGTTGGAATAACCCAAAAAGATAAGAGAAACTAGAATTTTTCTTTTGAAAAACATATATTAAAATGACCAGACACTGAAAATGCATGGTTCATGGTGTTTTTGCAGGCTGTTAACCAATTGTTTTTGCTCTCTTTACTGCATCCTCTCTTCTATTAGTGTGACTATTCTGAATTTCTGACACTCTCCCAATGGTTAATTCCACGACTGGTCTACTCGGCATTAAATTTAACACACTTCATATGATGCCCACGTAGGCAGCAAGCATATCAAAATTTAGACCTGCAAATTAATTAAGAGCATCGATCGGCCAGACTCCTTGATCTCTGGGAAATCACATAAAAGTAACTCAACAAGGTGATTAATTGGCAATTAATGGTAGCGTACCACCTATGACCTAATAGATTCTTCTTCACCCGCTAGGAGCTGGAATCTAAGAGATTTACAAGAGATTTTGATGCAGGCAGGCGTGAGAGTCTGAAAGCCGTGGATCACGTAGAAAGCCTAGAGAAATTGAAACTTAAGTGTGTAGTCAACTTCAGAATATGAGAAAGGCTGGTGCGGCCAGTTACTGATTCATGTGCTGACACCCACAAGGAAGAAATTAAAGATGAAGTGGATTGCCTGATTTTGCACTGCATGTTAATCTTGCAGACAAGGTAATAACAGGCATCAGCTGCTCCATCTGCTCCACAATAACAACCCATACCTTCCCCTAATAACCACATAATAAATCACAAGCATCGTTGAGCTCCAAAGTTGGAAGGGTGCTGTCTGGGTCCCAGAAGTTAAGCTAGCCGTGTCCAAGGGCATGCACCATTACCGAGCTAGCCAACTCAGTACGATCTGATGTAGTAACTTTGAGCACTCTATATCAGGAAAAGCAGGATAGTGCTGTTTAGCACCCCTGGAAATATAAGTGAAGACAACTTTTTTTGTCCACTTCTGAGAGGGCCTTTTCATCCAAATTTCTTTGTTTTCAACTTACATGAGACTTCATCAACCCGTTCCTTGATCATCACATGAAAAATTATGCAACAACACCGTTAAAAATTGAAAAGCATGATATTACCGTGCAAGATTCATTGATAGACAAAGCTAATCACGACGGGTTACAGTGATTTAAGTCAATATATATATTTTGATGTTTTATAGCTAGAGACTTGTCATTTTAGAGCTTGTTGCTCTCGTTCCATAGATGTTCAATGAGAGGAGAAATGAAAAAGAATTCAACTCCTGAATTTGAACTTGTAAGGCAAGGAAGTAAATGATACATGTCGCCTCGTACTCTGCTATACATACTTAAATCAACCTTGCGCGACGAGGGAATAGGCATACATATTTATCTATGTTAAAGGATTAGCATTTGTTCTCCCTTCCTAGACACAGCCAATTTGGCAGAACCGTGATCTGATACATGGACTTCCTGTTCTAAACAATCAAATAGCAAATACAAGAAAATACATCTAGTTTTCACTATGCTTGAATGGGTATAAATTTGCTACCCAACAACTACTTGTTTTGGATCAGATGCAGCTAAACTGTCACTCAATTCCCGCCCACTGGTCTCAAATGGGAAGAGCAGGACACAGACTACTGAAATAACAATCACAACCTCGAACAAAATGATAGCTTCCTTAAGATGGCAACCCGCCACTAGTCCAACTGCCACAAGAGGGCATACCATGCCACCAATCCTCCCTACAGCATTTGCAACTCCTGCCCCAGTTGCCCTAATAACCGTTGGATACACCTAGGGAAAAAGGAAATTACCACAAATAAATTATTTAAAACCAGTTCAAAGGTCAACTTAAAGGCGCTTGAAGCAAATCGGAATGGCATTAAGCACAATGGAAAAGTAACCAACTTCCATGGGTCATGACCATGTTATTGGCTAATTCTAATGAAGACAGGGTTACAACAAAATCACCTTCCAAATGCAATGACATATTATTCCTATTAATGGATTCAAGATAGAATAATGAAGGATCAATTCAAAGGATGCGGCAGCTTGACGATGGACAAGAAACGGATCAATTTCGTAGAATTCAAAACAGCATCTTTTTAAGAGCAGTAGCAATTCATTTTGTATGCTGACTGACTATGATGAGAGTTATTCACTCCCAAAAGACTCCAGAATCATTCCCGTATATAAATAAAATAGAGGAAACATTCAAGATTAGCATGAAAAGAGACAAGGATGTATATTTCTACTAGCCAATCTTAGCAGAGAAGAGAGTGGATTATATTCTTAACCATATTCCTATATTCGCCAATTGCCGATTGATCAATCTATGGTTTTATTAGCAAGAAAAATAAGCAACAAGAACAGAGAGAACAAGGGTGATGAGAAAGGGATTCCAGAAACTTGCATTTTCTAACAAATGCATTATCATGTTTCCCATCTAAAAACTACCTCCCTCAAGTTGGTTTCAATAGAAAAGATTATTGATCCTGATCAGAAAAAAAGATGAAGGTGGGGAATATTTAAGCAATTATTCATTAAAAAAAAATTAAAAAAAAAAAAACAGAAGTACATCTTCAAGCAGTCAACCACTGCTTTGAATAAAAGGTCTTCAAAAAAAATTGAGGAGTATTCCAGGACTTACCTCTGGGGCATATATTGCAGCAACTGTGAAGGTTCCTATGGCACACATGCGAGCTCCAAATAACAATGCTGTTGTCAAAGTCGCATGCTGATGGAAAACCAGGGGTACGAGGAAAATACAAGCTAAGACAAACATGAATGCCATTGAAAGCTTGCGGCCAAATCTATCCACAATAATGGCTGATAAAAGAATCCCAGGAAGCTCTACAACATAAATTTTTAAGAAAAGATTTACCAGATCATTATTCCTTAAAATGATAATACTATATAAAAATTTAAAGGTAAGAGGTAATTACTTCATGTTGTAGAACAATTTTCAAATCTCAACATTAAGTGCAGAGAAAGTTTACTAGGCATGCAATACCTGCCAAACTAGTAATAAATACATTTATGTAGAGGCTGTCATCCTGGAGATTTTCTGACCGCAAGACAGTTGAGGAACATTTTCCTTCCTCACTACTTAGCTCTGAAGTCAACAATATGATACCATAATATGAGAATGCATTTCCAAAGAATAACAACCACAAAAGAAGTGTTGTTCGAATTAACTTTGATGAGAAAAGCATAACAAATGATGAGAAGCCTGATTTAAAATCTGAAACCAGATTTCTAGTTGAGGAGAGTAGAGGTGTATATTTTGACGGGGCAGATTCTTCATCCAGTCCAATTGTACTATCAGAAACAAGCATTCCAGGAGGAAGTTTTGATTGGTTCAGCTGAGCTATCTTCTCCAGAATATTATGTGCCTCCGTTATTCTTCCTTTCATGGACAGGTACCTTGGAGACTCTGGTACTATCCAATAAAAGAAAAGCTGGGCAATAGATGGTAAAGAGGAGAATGCAAGTAGCCACCTCCAATTCAATCTAGGCAAGACAATCTGCAATAAGTACAGAAATACAGTTACCTTAAGAAAAATACTCAATAAGAACAGTTTTTTTTTGCAGTAAAAAGATGTCATTTGAAAAACATTGGACAGAAAGCACAAGGATAATAACTAATATAACTTCAAGAGGTGCATACTAACAGATCAATGAATTAGTATGGAAGAAAAAAGGCAGCTGTCATATACCACCATGGAAGATGAAGAGTAAGGTTATGTGTTTTTCTGCAACTTTTCTGGTTCAAAAAGGGAGATTCTAAATAAGCAGACAAGAGTCCCCTGCAAGGACACTAAAGAATTTCAGACGTTAAGAACAGAGAGAATGTTTACAAGGAATAAGATAAAAGTAAATTGAAACTAAAGCATATCAGGAGTCTCCAATTCCTTGAGTGGTCGAGTTTAGAAGTCTTGGATGAATAAACCTAACATTCCAACAGTTGAAAACTCACTCATCAAGTTTCGAGTCTCTGCCTTAAATCTCTTTTTGACAACCTAACCCTCAAAAACTTTTATCATATACGGAAAAATCTGTCAAAAAACCAGAATGGAAAAGGCAAAAGAGTAAGAGAGAAAAAGTGCACAACCCCTGCAACAGAAGTTCAAACAAAAAAGAAAGAAAGAAGGAGAATACAAAGCAGATTATCTTTCTTCTCTTACGACCGGAACTGAATTCAACATTCAACAAAATTAAAGAGCAACACCTTTTTCTCAAATCAGAGTGCGAAAGCAAATGCCATATTCATATCAATCACCTTGTTCAGATAGTCAAATAAAACTTCAAAGAAATAAAATGAAGAAGCAACAACAGCTTGGACAGTAGTTGTAGTAGTGAGAAAATAGAACACAGTACCCATGCAAGTGCAGCCTCAAAAATGGTTCCGAATGTCCAGAAAGTTGAGAAGACAACCATCCAGGTGCCTCTATGTGAAGCCGGAACAAACTCTAGAAACCAGGAGGAAAATACAGGTCCACCACCCAGGCCAACCCCAACCAAACAACGGAGAATCAACAATGATACATAATTCGGGGAGAAAGTACTCAAAAATCCAGCTGCACTGGTTATAATAGTTATTCCTAGGAAACCCTTTCTGGAAACAGAAAATGGAATTAGAAAAACTAGATAAGATCAAGATACACACACACGCACCAGGTTTGACATAAAGGAATATGATTTGTGCTACACAATGAACCCTTGAATTGTCACAGAAGCTATTGAAAACTGAGCAGTGGAAATTGAAGATCTTTCTATTTGAAAAGTGGTGAACTCAATATTAATGATGAATGGAACTAGATTAGATTCTCACTAAAAGAAAGCATCTTTAATAACGTAATATGCCCATGAGCGACAGAAGTAAAGGCATCATAAATTATATTGCCAGAAGTAGAAAAATGGCTAGTTTTCTGCAATTAATTTGCAAAGCTATACGGATACAAGTTTACAAATGGAGAGACAGATTCATTATCAACGGGGCAATAGGCATATGAAATAAAATATGTAGATGGACTTGCCTTCTTCCACAGTAATCAGAAAAAAGGCCCCAAGAATAAGCTCCAACAAGCATGCCAGCAAAAACAACCGTAGAGAGCAAACTCTCCTGGGTAGAGGAGAGATTCCACTGGGACTTGACAGCAGGACCCACAAAGGAAAGGATCATAATTTCCATGGCTTCAGCAAACCAACCAAGACCGGCATAAGCAAGCACCAGAAACTGGAATTTTCCAAAGCCCGCAGAAGCGAGGGCATCATCCAGAGTGTACACCAGCTGGTCCTCATCATCCATCTATGTGCGTGCGTGTGTGTGTGTGTGTGTGTGTGTGTGTGTACGTGTATACAAGAAATAAGACAAATATTAAGAATTAATTAATTAATCACAATATTGAAGATTTCATGACGTTAAATTAATTACAAATATACATATATTATACCCTGCTGCTGCTGGTGGTGGGGATGGAGGTCTCATCATCTACAACTGGCTGGTAATTAACGGGCATAGCTTTAGGAAGTGTGCAAGATAGCCTGATCTCTTGCAATGAATTAATTTATGAAGAAATATAAGTATACAGGAGGCAGTACGTTAAAAAGCTTCTTAATTGTATGGTAAGAAGGAGGAGGAGGAGGAGGAGATGATGATGATGAGCGTGGAGTAAGGAAAGGGAGGGGGGAAAAGAGAGCGCTGTTTGATTATTGTCTTGACTTTGACGCGAGACATGGGAGAGAAAGAAAGATGATATTATAAACATGAGACAGATGATTCGATGGGGTGTGAACTGAAAACATGAAACGTGTGGTCAAACTTAAGACAGCAGAGAAAGGGTTGTTGTTATCTTGTCTTGTTGATGGTGCAGTGCATGTGATGTGGATTCATTTGGATGTGGATGCGACGTCAACGTGGGACGACATTGAATTAATACATACATGCCTTATACATACATACATACATACTGTATATGGAAGGAAGTGTAGTCGTGTCACTTCCTGTCAGGTAGGCAGACAACAAGAAGTGCCCGTACGATCTAACTCGAAAGGAAAGAGAGAGATGCACTTGTGTAGTTGTTTGTGGCATCCCTACCTCGCCTCTGTCTTCTCTTGACTCTCCTCCGTTCTGGGCTTCGATTATTATGTAGCAGCTATGCTATGCTTTCCGACAACTACAATGGCATCCGTATCAACATTACTACATTTCGACTCCTCCATACCATACTCCTTTTTCTTTTCTTTGAGAAATACTAGCCAGGGCTCGCGATTTGTCATTGGCTGGCTGACCAGATTATAAGACCAATGCAAGTGTTTTTTTTTTAAATAATAATAATAAGGTTCGGTTCATTAATTTTTGACTGTATTTAATAAGTTTTACTAATTTCAATAATATAAATGAATGCAATGAAAATAATTAAATTGACAAGGAAATTTGACAATGTAAGGAAAAACTATGAAACTCGTTTAAAGTAAACTAAATAAAATTATAAAATTAAATTGCCAGATAACATCATATTGAAGAGTGAAACTAAAAAAAAAATTAATTAAAAAAATAACAAAAAAAATATAAGTTATTGTAGATTATCA
>Ga0307512_10003720_pt1 | contig 17308 bp, 24 predicted proteins | sample 14_EM_MG_FD_200267 | JGI IMG/M metagenome (GOLD analysis project Ga0307512, IMG submission 200267) | Populus trichocarpa ectomycorrhiza microbial communities from riparian zone in the Pacific Northwest, United States - 14_EM | ecosystem: Host-associated > Plants > Roots > Unclassified | place...
CTCATCTTCGCGTCCATCCTGGCTAGACATAGAGAGCACGTGTCACGTTCGATCACACCCAATGCGCGTCACGCTCATGGGTTGGGTACGGACGAGATAATCCGATAGTTGTACATCTACAGCGATAAGTAGCGTCTTATGTTACATATCTAACTCTGACCCCGAATCTTCGTCCTTCTTCGTCTTTGCTGTCCGACGTGTGGCACCCCTTGACCCATACCTCGACCTCTGTCGCTCATCTTCCGACTCATCTCCAGAGCCCTCGCCTCGTTTGTCCCTGCCACCTCCAGGAAGGGTCGTAGGTATAATCGCACCGCACAGGACTAGCACGGCCTCCAGTTCTGAGACAATGCGTAAGGGACGTGACTTTTGTCGGTGTGTTACTACATCCAGCTTACCCTCCAGACGCCGTCCACGATCACCTCCCCAAGCCACTATTTGGTTCTGTACCTCGCCATCGCGATAGATAATTAGCATAGGTTGCCTTGACTCGGGAAGATCTGGTATGCACTTGTCCCCCACAATGGAGACAAACTTCGTTTTCGGGTGGCGCTGAGCTAGCGTCCTGACGTGTTCGAACGTTTGGTCACTGCGCGGCAGCCTAATATCTGGTGAGATTGAGAAGTTCCCAGTTGAAACGAACAGACCCGTCTTTATGGAGGAGACATACAACGCCAGTTCCCTTCCCTGGGTCTCCAGGAATGGTCACCTTGCTCGCTTCTGTGACTTCCCTCGTGTAGTCGTCCCTGCCGATAGGATAGACACGTCCAAACCGAGCACTTTCAGCCTTTTTAATCTCCTCGAGGTGGTGTCGTCTAAGTTTCTCGGCCAATCGTTCCAGTTCATCATCGTTTGCAGCCTCCCCAAACTCCCTGAGTTCTGCTGGAGTCATATCATCAAGTAGATCGCTCAGAGTTGGTGATGCGGGGGGTGAGGAAGAAGGTGGCTCGGGCTCCTTTGGCGGCAAAATGCCATGTTTTCGCAGGGCATCGTTGCTATCCCACCGTTAGCCTCTGGAACCCAACGTACTGAAGGGCGATGCTCACAATTCTGTGTCTTCGTTTGGGTTCACCGCCATCGGAGTAGTCTGGGTCACCGCACCGTAAGGTTAATCGCGTGGATATCATGCATCTCGATCGTTTCTCACTCGTTTCCTGCCACACGCGAGAGCTCCTTAATGACCACACAGCCGGCTACTCTCAGCGATGACGGCCTGATACCACGCCGATATCAGGAGGAGATCTTCGAGAAAGCCGTTCATGGAAACGTGATCGCCGCATTGGACACAGGCAGTGGCAAAACCCTCATCAGCACCCTTCTCATAAAGTGGGTATCTACCCAAGAACACGCACATAAGAAACTCGTCATATTCCTCGTTCCAAAGGTTGCCCTCGCTCAACAGCAAGGCGCGTTTATAACGAAACATTCGCCGTTAAGAGTGAGACAGGCGACTGGAGCGACCGCTCCGGACATGTCTGATCGCATTGGATGGCAAGAGCTGTTAAGTGACGTCGACGTTGTTGTGCTCACCGGTAGGCTTGCTTCTTCTTAAAGTTCCCAATGATTCAACTACTTGCTTCTAGCGCAGTTATTTCTTAATGTCATTACCCATTCCCATTGGGCCGTTCACAAGGTTCGTCGTTTCAGCTGAATGTTTGCCACGGACATAAATTTTGGTCCCAGGTGTCTTTGTTGATATTCGACGAGTGTCATCACACGCGTAAAAATCATGCATACAACGGAATAATGCGTGAATATTATCAATGTCGTGTTGACCAACGTCCCAAAATATTCGGGATGACTGCTTCTCCCATATGGAATGCGAAGGACGCGGTTAATTCTTTGGCTGTACTCGAAAAGAACTTGAACGCTACGGTTGTTGCCGTACGGGATCATGCAGTAGAGTTATCTGATCACTCCCCGCGCCCGAAAGAGGTGGTAATCCCTTGTTTATGAACGGACTCTTCACGCTGATGAAGTATCCCGTACAGATCATAAAACAGTACCCTCCGCCACCAAAGGAGTACCCGTCCTATCCAGTGCCCACTCTTTGGAGCCGGTGTGACACAATCCCCCACTCTCCAGACATCCAGATACCTTGGATGAAGATCCAAACTCGTTACCGCGTCGCTTACGAATCCTTGGGACCATGTGGTGCCGAGATGTTCCTTCACGCGGAGCTGAAACAACAGGTGCGGTGCTTGCTCGATACCGCAGCCCAGAACGGAGAGTTTCTGTCAAAGCTGGGACCACGCCAGTTCAATGTCAACGAGGACAACGACAAATCCGATCTGGTCAATAAACTTGATCAGATTTTGCGATTACTAGGTCAATACGACGAGCACTTCGCGGATGGTACTGGGAAGCTCCTGGACCCAAGTTGGTGCACCCCGAAAGTCATAGCTCTGGTTGACATCCTACGGGCTAATTACCACGAAAGCTTCCAAAGTATCGTTTTCGTGGAACAACGTCATATCGCAACCTCCCTAGCAGAACTTATAAATCGCCTTCCAAATGCAACCGGTCGTCTCAGATGCGCGGTGTTATTGGGACACGGAACCACAGATAACTCGGCTGCTTCCATCAAAGGAATGCCTATCAGAGTCCAGGGGGATGTTGTCCAGATGTTCCGAAAACGGGAAGTCAATATACGTGAGTGAACAAACGACTTGACTCTGCGACCATCTTACTGACCCCTCTGTAGTGTTGGCGACATCTGTCGCGGAGGAAGGGCTGGATTTTCCTGTGAGAATTTCTCTCGCCTTATCGTCGTCACGTTCTAAGGACCTTAGGCATGCGATCTTGTCATTCGCTTCGATCCGGTGCAACATATGGTTGGATACGTACAATCTAGGGGCCGAGCGCGACATCACACTTCAACTTTCGTTGTATTAGTTGAAGAAGGGAACGCCTATCAACTAGCTCGCTATCAAGCTCTCAAAGAAAGCGAGCCCGAGCTTAGGCTCATATATCAGACCCGAGACGCCGCCACTATGAACGACCCTTTCGAAGATGACGACGCTAGTGATACGCCCCTTGGCGAACGATACGTTGTACCTACAACTGGTGCAGTTCTGTCCTACGCTACAGCCACAAGCCTCCTAAACCGCTTGTGCGCCCTTATCCCCCGCGACACTTTCACCCCTCCGCAAGTACCAAGATACGCAGGTGACTTCGTTTCAACCCTCACACTCCCTGCCTCCCTTCCGCTCCCCCAAGAACTGTTGACCTTTACCGGACCCGAGAAACCGACTAAACGGGAAGCCAAACGTGCCGTCGCATTCATGGCTGTCAAGCGGCTACGCGAGCTCAATGTCTTTGACGAGTATATGCTCCCATCTAAAGGATCCAAGGCCAGGGTATATGAAGATGCGGATGGAAGGGCGGTGCCGTCAACGAAGAACCTACCGGATATGCTGAATGCCTTGGTACGGGATCCCTGGGTCCTAAGTGGCAAACTTTTCCTCCACGTTATCTACGCCGATGGTGTACCAACCGCAGGATTACTCACTGGATCGTCATTACCGCGGGTGGAGTTGACCATCCAGGATGCGTTCTTCACCATGGAGGCCGGAACCCCGTTTGAGATCCAAAAACCCGAGGAGTGGGACCTACTCCGGATGCTTCAAGACTACACTAGAGCGGGATTATGGTGGTGCATCACTCACAAAAATATCTCTGCCCCCATCGCGGCGTGCATTTTCCCGCTTACCGAGGGGCTGCTTCCTGATTTCTCTGCGGTACACGAAGCGGTTAACACCCCTTTTGGCTCGCACGATTGGAGTACCATCGATGAACGACACTACGACAATTTACTCGTCATGAATGGGAAGGTTCACGGTCGGCCACTCTTACTGCGGTCGATTAGACGGGACCTTACACCGATGTCCCCACCGGCGCCCGGCTCCCGAGAAGCCAGCTTCCCGACATACCGAGAATATTGGGTACAAAAATACACCCGGAAAGGGGTCGAGCCAGTCATGCCTACCGATTGTCCCCTCATAGAAATCCAGCACTTCCCTCGAGAACAGTCCTCATACTACTCGACGGAATCCTTACGCGGAGCAGATGGCCTTCAGCCCTCAGCCCCCGTAGGAGCCAGATCGTTACTACCCGTTTATCTCTGCCGGCAGCTCCCAATGCCGAAGGCAATGTGGAAGACGTTCAGGATTTTGCCAATACTCATGCGCAGGGCTACGGACCTGTGGCGTGCACGTCAGGCGGTGATCGAACTTTCCCTCCCTTCGATGCAACTACACATACTCGCGGAGGCATTGACCCTCCCTTGCGCCAATGCGAGCTTTGATAACCAGCGCCTGGAAACTCTTGGGGATTCGGTCCTCAAACTCTGTACGGTTGTATATATTTTTCACAAGTTCCCCTTCCGGCACGAGGGCCAGCTGGACGCAATCCGCAGATGCTGTGTCTCGAACAGGACTTTGTTCACTCGGGCTCAGGCGATTTGTTTGGAAAGGTTCCTGTCTCCTGAAATCCAAAGTATGCGCGTGTGGCCCTACACAGTTCCTGAGAATTGGGACCCTGCTCAGGTGGGGGGCGGCCGGTTGGTCGAGAGGTCTTTCCCCCGTCGGAGTCTGCAGGAGTGTATGGAATCAACGCTAGGAGCGGCTTTCCTGTCTGGCGGTATACCTACCGTTCTCCGTGCCGGAGTTGCATTGGGACTATCGTTTGGTGGACCAGTGTCTTGGCCACTTCGGTACGGATGGCATCTCGAGCACGTGAATGTCTCACCCCTCTTCACCTCCCTTACCGAACGGCTCGGATACGAATTCAAGTGCGGAAATTTGCTTATCGAAGCGGTATCTCATCCATCTTTCCAATACACCTCTCTTCCGTCGTACCAGCGGCTCGAGTTTCTCGGAGATGGTAAGAGGGTCCGTTTCGTCACAGGATCTGAAGCTCACAGTACACCAGCACTCATCGAGCTAGTTATCATGCGACACCTGTACCACAACTTTCCAAAAGCAACCTCTGGGGATCTCACAACAGCGAAGGGTAGGCTGGTTCGCAACGCTGCTTTGGCATCTCTCGCTGTCAAGAAACTAGAGCTACACAAGGTGATATTGCTTAATAACTCCAGCCTGAGCACCGCAATCTGGTCCTCCGCCAAACTTCTCCGGGAGACATCTTACGCGGAAATCGTCGTCAACGGGTGGAAGTACGAGCCTCCTAAAGCGCTCGGCGATGTTTTCGAGAGCGTTATGGGTGCCGTATTTGTGGACTCGGGTCACGATTTTGAAAAGTTCAGCGTGGTGGTGGAGATGGTCATGGAGGAACTTCTGAATGAGATCAAGATGGACCTGCCATTGGATCCGGTGTCAAATTTGATGATCTGGATGGGTAAGAATGGTTGTAGGCGGGTCAATTTCCAGTACGTCCATGTTCAAAAGTCGACATTCAAGGTTAACGAGGCTGTAGGAAACGGTCAAGCCATCCTCAGATCAAGGTGGCCGACACGGTTCTCGTGATGGTCCACGGAATCGCTGTGACTGAGCCGATTCGGGCCAGGACCAACGCTGTATCCAAGGCTCTCGCTGCAGAATTGGCCCTGAAGACCCTGGAAGATGAATCCTCCGACTATCATCTTTCACGACTGTGCGACTGTAATGCAACGGGAAGTGAAGTAAAACCTATGGCGGACAACGGAGAGGAGGAGGAAGAGGGGGGAGAAGAAGGGGGAGAGGGACTGGTCGAAGATCCAGTTCAGAAAGACGAGACGGAGGAAGGATTCGCCGTGCTCGCTCAGCGTTTGGTCAACGCTAGAGAAGGGAGGCCGTCGGAAGCTGGAGCCGATCGCGGTGAATCTAGCGACATGGATATTTCCGAGGATGAGGTCGAAATACATTAGTGTTTCGTGGTGTAATCGGTAATCAGGATCACTTCTAGTGCGCGTGTCCATAAACCCTGTTCTGCGCCGGCTCCAAGCACTCTTCGAGTACAGTAAGGAGTGCAAGGTTTTCGAGAGCGGCAGCTACACGCTCTTTATCATTCAACTGTTTGTTTACTATTGCACTTGATGTGAGTTTTCCATTAGTCGTTGAGCTATTTCGAGGGACATACGTTCGTTTTCGCTCTGGTGCGAGCCAGGCTTGACGCAGATGTCGATCTTGAATCGGTCAGGTAGGGCTCTTAGCAAGCGGACCCGCAATGTAAGGCCTGTAGTGGTTGCTCAGTTTCGCCTGTGTTAGATGGAACATGACACACCTATCACTGTGCTCATTCCACAATGTGGAACAGTCGGGGTGAATTCGATGAGCACCCTATTTGTCTCATTAGAGACACTACATTGCGGAGCAGAGACGACCATTAATTCCTCCAGTGTCATGTGCTTGTGCTCCGGGTCCGTGATGAACCTGACCAGATCTATGGTGTGAACTTGGCCTTAGTTAGCTTACAGCGATAGATGGGGAGAGGTGCCGACCGAAGATCTCATTTTGATCTATGCTTTCGTTTATAGGATGATCATTATAGAGCCCGTACCCGCCTGTCTGAACTTCGTCCAAATCCCAGAGGCTTGAAGGGGCCCGAGTACCTCGTTTCCCGGCAGTTTTGAGAACCGTCGGATTGGGGTTGTAGATTTCGTTCATGACTTGGTGGTTCTGATCGTCAGTGGAGGACTCGAGGTGAGTCCGACTCGATCACTCCAGAAATGGCAATCAACTTCGACATCTTACTCTTGCCACGATCAGACTTTAACATTCCTGAGCGACAATTTTGCCACGTATGGGCAGACAACCGGCAAAAAAACCTGTGGTCATTGACCTCGTTGACTCTGACTCCGATATCGAGATCATCCATCATACAATTGTGGTTTTGGATGATGAGGTGCCTCTGGCGAAACCTGGCCGCTCAGGACCAGCGCTACAACAGGTATGCTGCCTCATACAACCAATGAGAACAAGAGATCTGACAGTTCTAAAGAGGGGAAACCCCTCGCAGTCATCTCTCTCTACTGTCAAAGTAGAAAGCACCCCTTTTTCTGTTGTCAAAATGGAAGCTTCCTCCCATCCCATCAATCCAGGCAACTACAGGAGGATAGAACTTGATCCCCCATGTGGGCAGGTTGTCACTGGTGACAATGAGACAGACAGTGATGTAACCTCAGAGGTGGATGATGAATATAGCCATGCAAAAGTGTGTGATGGCTTGTGATGTCACCTTATATCTTATTGACTGCTTTTAGGTGTTAGAAGAGATGCCTTGGTTGAGTGAAAGTGATATCAAGGACATTCCTCCTGTAATATTTCCTATCCACCAACTTACCCCACCACACTTACTGTATTTGCATGCTAGACACGAAGTCACCTTTACCATATGGTCATCCATCACAAGGCTACACAAGTGTGACAGGGTTTCACTAACACCTCCCTCTGCTGATACATTTGTTCTGGGTGCAGGATGTTCAACAGTTGAGCATAAGTGAAAAAAAGACCATTCCACAGAAACTGTTTTTACAGCCTTCACCATGGTTCTGCACTCCAGACTCACTCTTGTTGGTATGTACCCAGATCATACAGAAAGTCCCTAGCTCAATAATGGAAAGAAATTACAAAGCATGTCAATCACTGGGGCCAAACATGGCTACCACATTACCCATATAGGCACTCCAAACTGGAGGAAGCCTTATCATCTTAGGAGTTCAAAAAGTTTTGATGACTGGAGAGGACTTCAGTTAGTTGAATCCCAGAGGGCAGCCCCTGGAAGTAAGTTCCCAGTAATGGTTTGTTCTCAGTTAGCAGTTTCATCAGGGTGCACAGGTGTAAATCAAGTTGCCCAAAGTGGAGGAATCATTGCTATTGCATCCTCAACAGTCCGGGGAGGGGATGATAGCTTCCCAACTGTGGATAACATAGGCCCATCCTTGTTATTCTGGAAGGAAAACTCTGGTATGAACCTAATTTTTTCTGCAGTTCTGAGGATATGGCATGATTAACCACTCTGTCAGGGTTTCACCCAATGTACACCCACACAAAATTCTATGGGACAGAAACCATTCCCACAGATGAAATCAGAGGGGGTATGTTTATCTGCTGGCTCTCTATATTTTTGGAAACTCATCTTGCCTACTTAGGTGAATTTATTGAGGGCCTCAAACATTTTGCAGTAAGTGATGTCAAGTTTCACCCCCAAAAGTATGTTGTTGCACTTGATACTTTTCATTCTCTGACATAATACAGTCCTCAACATGCAGCCTCATGTGGATATGACAAACGTGTTTTCTTCTGGACTTTTGACACAGATCATAATCAACTGTACCCTCAGATTTCTGGAAGGAGTATGTAACCTTATTTCTCCTCTTGCATATCTTGCTCATGACTTCTTCTGCTTTACTGCAGTTGAAATGGATAAAGCACCTTCTGAACTCCATTATAGAGGAGATGAGCATGGCACTCTTGCAATTGTGGCTGATGGGTGAGAAATCTGAGATTCTCTACCCAAGCTAGACTCAGGAGCCCTTAGGTCCATTCATGTGTGCAAACACACCCAAGGGTTACCTGTTATATTGAGGTCAGATCAACATTTTGAGCCAGCTAAAAATTGTTGTGTTTCTGGCCTGCAATGGGGGAGAAACAGGACATCAGACCTCCTGTTTGTTACCTGGCAACCTTATGGGAATAGGAAGTTGGCCAACAAATACAACTACCACCAATCATTAGGTATTCAAGATGGCAACCTGGTTTACAATTTCAGCCCTTCAACCCATCCTGGTAGTGCTCTTGACCTCAGTCCTGATGGTTTGCAATTTTTCCAGCTCTAGCTAACAGAGCTCATAAGGCCAGCAGGATCCAGAATTGCACTTGTCACTCACACCAACACATCTCATAAACTCTCCATTTTCGATGTGAGGGTGGAGGCATCAAAACTAGCCACAGAATTCACCATTTCAGGAATACCACATGGGAACGATATCGAGCACCTCAAGTTTGACCCCAGCGGCGAATACCTTGCTATAGGGCGCTCCGATAACATCGTGCAGGTTTTTGACACTCGTATGGGTGCAATTTTACATACACTCCACCATGGCGAATCAATCTCCATGAAGCCCCCCAACGAACGGTATGGAATTACAGCGATGGAATGGGTTGTTGGTTGGCATGGCTATGGGGTAAGGTTGCTCACCGGAGGTGAAGATGGTGAGTTGCCTGTGATAAATTCCTCCGCCTCATTCACTACTGAACTGAATGTTTGGAAGGATGTGTACGAATGTGGGACATCGCACGACCCGCAATTGACTACCGAATGAACACCCCACTCCTGGACGATCACCTAGATCCAGCGAACGGACATGCGATCGCAAGAGAAAAGGATCCCATTGGCCATTTTTCTGTTGGTAACAAGGGAATTTACGATGGTCACGAGATGGAACTCGTTGTGTAGGTGCCTTTTTCTGATAGAGCCGTACCACTACTTACACCGTTCTAGTGGCGACGAGTCGGGTTGTGTCTCGATCTATGACAGGAGAGGAATTCTCCGTCGATAATGTCTCCATCCTGCGTCACTGTTCCTTACGTCTGGACTTGAATCAATCTAGTATATATTCGTCCATACTTGGCTTTGATGACCCGGGTTGGCCCTGGAATCCTGCGATCATATGGTGGAAAACTTTGACAATAAGACGGAGGCCGCCAAGGGCCGCATACACAAACCGAGGGAAGTAGAACAAAATAGTTTTCTTTACCCGTAATTAAAAGGTTTGATCGGTAGGGGCGTGAACTGAGGGAAATTGAATGAGAAAGAGATGTTTATCATCACCATAGACCATAAAAGATGGAGACAACGAAGCAAACGGCACAACACTGTTGACCGAAGATACTCTTGCCTCTTAGAAGTTGGACATACGTGGTCAGATTTCCAACGGTTCATGAGATCGTGCATCAACACCACGGATCGCTTGGCTTTCGCTGGCGGTTACCCTCTCCCTACGGGACTCGAATCCACCGACTCCGGGGCCACGGGGTTGACGCATGATTGTGGGGCTTTCGGCGAAACCGTTCTGGACACTCGAGGGAAGACTCGGTACGGGAGGGATAGACCCGCTTCCAAAGCCAGTGTTAGCAAAGAGGGATCCGAATCCACCTGGAGAACGGCGAGAAGGGGAGGCAATGGTGGCATAACCCTCGCGAATGTTTCCGTTGGAGGAACGGGTATTCAGTCGCGGAACAGGATTCTGGAGCGATTTCATGTCGGGCATGGACTTCTTTCCCCGCAGTAGGTTGGTGGGAGATGTGGTATTAGTCGGGGTAAGATACGCTGAAGGAGTGCGGGAAAGTGTCTGGCGGGGTTGCTGTCGCTATGGGTGAACAGCTGTTAACATCGTGCACTGCCTGAGGAACTCGTGTGAAGGGGTTTACCGTGGCTGGATCTATTCTAGTGACCACCGCGTAGCGCTCATCGCCCTCGCCGACAGAGTAGTGATAAACGCCTAGCCTCTGAGCAATCAAGTGGACAACCCGTCGCTGTTTCGGAGTTAACGTCCGAGAGAATGCGAGCTCGTCGCGCATATGGTCATCCTTGAACAACAGAATGCGAGAGTAGATATCCAGAGTGGATGGATCGTTAAGGTCCAGTTCGCTGCTGGGGGATTTCACCACAGGACTTGCGGCGAGGGGCGATATCATACTTTGCAATTGCTGAACGTTAGTGTTGATGAACGACGGGGAAAGCCCAGAGATTGCGGCGAGCTGTGGAGGGGAGTACTGTTGTTGCTGGGAAGCGTATTGGGCGGAGAAGGATCGTTGAGGTGGGAAGGTAGGGGGCATGACTGGGCCAAAGTCTTCGTACTGAGGCATAGAAGAAACGGTCTGTTGCTGTTGCTGCTGCTGTTCCTTCTCGAGTTGCATAGACCGCATGCGCCGAATGGCCTTCTCCCTTTCAATACGCTCCTTTTCGCCTGCCTGGAGCACCTTTTTGTATTCAACTCGCAACTTGCGGCCTTGAACGTCGAACCCGTTCAAGGCCGCGACTACTGCGTCGGCATCACTGGCGGCCCTGAAATTGGCGAACGCGAGACCACGGAACTGACCGGATTGGTCGAGGTGGTAATTGAACGCGTAAGGAGTTGGGATCGACAAGGAAGCCTGCATTCAAGGTCAGATGGATGCGGAACGAAAAGAAAATGGGGCAACTGACGATGATATCAAGGAGGGTCTCCCTTTTGACGTTGAAGGGGATATTCTTGATGACAATAGCCGTGGGGATAACCTCATCATCATTTCCTTGGCCTGGAGTAGTAGGCGCATTGATCTGCGATGCTGGTGGGGAACCTCCAGTGGAAGAAAAGTCGGAGTTATTGTTAGGAGAGAGCGACCGGTTATCGGGGGTGACGACGGGATTGTCCAGCCATTGCTTCGATGTTCGGTCAGCCCATGATTTGGCAACAGCAAGAGCGTAAAAAAAACGCACTGAAGGCAACCCACCCCTCAGTGTTTTGTTCTTGAGGGGAGACTGGCCCAAGGTGAGCGGGTTATATTGGGACTGGGCGGGGATTGGAGGTGAGGTGGAATAATGGTACTGGGATCTTGCACCACCGTCGCCATCATTGCCTTCGTAATCGTAAGAATCATGAATGAGCTGCTGGGATGGCCTCGAAGAGAGCGAGAGAGAACCGATATCCGGCGTTGATGAATCGCTGCTGCTCATGACGGATTGCGTTTCGTTTTGGCTGCTACAGGGATGAGGAATCGAGAAAAATCAATAACCTGGTCGTAAATCGTAAGGAAAGAAATGAGAAGGGAAAATCGCCGCCTCAGTCGTTGACACTGATGTTGGCAATGGCGGATTTGGCCAAAAAGTTGCGCTGGATCGATTCCTTGTTCTCACACACCACGAGGTTGATCTCATCACCCACCTGCGCTCAGTAGGCATTGGGTAAACTCTAGGTTACTTGTACAATCGGTACAGAACAAGATATGAAACCAGAAGCAAGGATCCAAAGAGGTAGAACACTCGGCCTTCATACTCAGCCTCGCCACCGGACAAAAAGTTGCGAAGCGGTAGGAACGAGAGTCCAACGATGAAATTACAGATCCCTTTGTCATACTCAGCAATAATAACGGCAGCACGAAGCGAGATAAACACGTACAGTTCATTGATAAGGCGATGGAAGTCAATGCGGACACAGCCTGTAAATCGCATCAACGACAATGGCGAAGAAGTAAACCGAACACGAGACTTGCATGCGGCGGTGAAACCTCTGGGAGCATGATGAATGGAATAGGCCCGAGCCCAGAAGCGAACGCCCTAATCATCCTTGCGTGAAAACCAGTCCAACCTGATGGACCGAAAGACCTACATGATGAATACCAGGATTGCGAGGCTGCACATCGCTACGAATCCATTGTTCAACCCGAAACCGATGAATCCGTGCGCTGCCACCGCGATCAACACCGAAGCCGTAAGTAGCTTCTTTCTTCCAACGCGCTACAAGTCGTGGACATCAGTGAACTGGCAAAAAAGAGGGGCGGGTGGTTGGCGTTAACCTCGATCAGGAAAATCGGGGGAAAGGTCATGACGACATTCACAACAGTGACGAGGATGGAGATATAGGGACCCAACCCAGGAATCACGTTGGACAGGATATCGTTACTGTAGTATAAAACTGATGAAAGTTAGCCATCCTCATCACAACGAAGATCGAACCACCGAACGCACCGGCATTTACACCTGTATCGCACAACAGTAAATTCAGTGGCGTGGTTTCTGAGGGAGACCTTCAACACTGTACCAGAAATTTGTTGGGAAACCATAGCGAGGGACACGATTGCGAGTGACAGTTGTAGCTCTTTCGCCTTGAGAGCGTACGGGATGCCGACGGTATGCTCCTGCCCGTCGTCAGGGTCTTTGGCGAGCAATGGGTCCTCATCTGGTGCTGCAGGATAATGGTTGAGCCGAGCTCGTTGGAAGAACTCGGCGTGCTCACAGTGAGAATCGCCATCCTTCCAGAGTTTCTGGTGGTACGCTCTTCCAGACTGGGGGTCACCGTTGCGGACCGCCCAAACAGGGGACTCGACCATGCTGGGGCTGATGAGGAACTGGGCAACAGCGGTCAAACTTGACAAGAGGAGAACATAACGCCAGGCAGTCGGGGTCGCAAGCTTGAAGCCAACGAGTTGGGTTATCATGATCCCAACTACGATAGAGAGTTGGGTGAAAACGCCTGTGACTAGATGTGAAGAGGAACTGGAATTTACGGTTCAGTGAAATGCACTGACCGACTTTGCCTCGAATTCTCGCCGGGGATACTTCTGCGATGAAGATTGGAGTCAGGCATATGCCAACGCCGGCAGCAATGCCGATCAATAATCTGGGGTAAACTGTTCGGTTAAGGGATATTTCGGAGGGCGGGCGGTACATACCTTCCAATGACGAGCGGAGCATATCCAGAGGCAATGGTCATAAACAAACCACCGAGTGCGGTGAGAATAGCACTGATACGGAGCGCGCCACGCCTTCCACGGCTATCCATGACCACATTTGCCCCGGCGCTGCCAATCAAACCTCCGACAGAGAAGACGGAGGTGAGAGCGGAGAACTGAGCATCAGTCATAGGGATGCAATTTGGGAGTCCGAGGGGGGAATCATCGTTGGAGGTCACTTTGCAGGTTAAGACGGCTTGGATTTGGTTTAGGGCGGAGATGTGGTAACCATACTGTGGGGGGAGAGTCAATGACCCGACAAGGGAACTGAACGAACCGCCAGCTACAGCTGCTGACCTGGAAAGAAGTGACGAGTATCCAGGCACAGGCTGCGATGCCGAAGGAGGTGAACGACCTTTGCTCTCTTGGAATCATCTCGCTCGGTTGGAGGCTGCCCTACGTGGCAGTACGAATCTTGACGCGGAGGTCAAACGCCCGGCCGTTCAGACCATCCCCGTCTCTATTCCCCGCTCGCTCATGGACACCCCGCTCTCATCCGGTACCTAACGGAGACGGGACAGGAGTTGTGAGTTGGAGAAATATTTGATCTGGCCACAGCGCTGACGGAACCAAACATCAGGATGTTGACAAAGGTCGTGACTTTCCCGCCAATTTCGACAAATCCCGCCAACGCGGACCTTACAGTGTTTCTCTGAAGCAGCCACGGCCTTTGTGTTGTACGACTACTCGTTGACTCTCCCAGACGAGGTCAGCCAAATATCCCTCCGTCCCTCGGTGATCGCGTTCTTACGTCCGCGCGAGATTCGGTATGCCTGGGGTGGAAGGAAAAGTTGGAGTACGCATCTCCATCTCCCCCCAGTCACATTCGATTCCGAACCACTAACGAGAAGTCAGTCTTCTATCTCTCCCTCCACGTGAGTACCCAGTACCATGAGACCAACGCCGACCGTATCCCAATCCGATCTCAAAATAGGTACACGCTCATGCTTTCCAAGATCTTTGGCGGGTTCTGTAAGGCCCCGTGGCCCACACTCGCACGAACGCAACCCAACGATCCTCACAGCGCCCCATTATCCCAGATACACCCAAGAGGTCCGTTTTCGTTCCGTACCGAGTTCCCGTTAACAAATTGTTCTTCTAACAGAGGTGTGCTTTGTTCTATACCTCTCGAATTTGGGTTTCCAACGCCTGCCTCAGATGCAACAAGACCGCGTTTCCTACCTTAGTCCTCATCGTCATTTCTGGCCCTGATGTCCGCGGTCACTTTAAATTTCAACGCCTAAGCATGCTTTGTCTCATGATAAGCCATCAGGCTACACGCATTATCGCAGCAATCTAGTATCCCTTGCTTTCTTCTCGGCCTCGTCTCTTGCTCGATTGATTTTCGGGCTCATGATGGTCGGCTCACCGTCGAATTCGGGTCAGGGTGTTGTGAAACCTTTTACCGGCCCTGCATTGCAAGCACTCACTCACCCAAAGGAGTGGAATTTTCTGACGTACTTTTAGACGAATGTGTATGGCTCTAGTGAAGATCAAGGCATTCTACGATTGGCCATTCCGGCTTTTCGTTCGTGTCCGGTTGTTCAGCACCACGCTTAAAGCCGAGTCAGTCGTTCCCAATAGGCATAAATCTAGTGACATTCGTCATGATTGTCTATTACGCCATACGCTCCAAGTATCGATATGGAATACCGTGCATAGTCAAGAGAGTTCTCGAAGACACGACTATTTATTTCGTTGTTATGGCGGTGTCATTTGGTTTTAACTGTGTTCATGATCCTTCAAAGGTTGTGGTACTCTTATCTCCAAGGCTGTGTGTGTAGCTCACCCTCACCAACAGACCACTGCCAAACTCCTACCCGCAACGTAAGTTTTATCTCGACCCCCCCTTGCAGGTGACCCCATGTCGATCCCTTATTTCATGCATCAAAGTGGAAGTATAATGCAAGTCTCCGTTACGGTGATTTTTCTCTCTGGCCCTTACATCCTCCCTCAGGTTCATCCGTCTCCGTACTCGTAAAAGGCTGCTGATCAGGACCCGATGTCGAATGGCGGGTTGATTACTTCACAACAAGAACTGGGCTGCCGTCTGCCCCACGCTTACGGACGCTGTCGTTCGAGCTGCGGTCCAGTGTAAGGCGGTCTGTCAGTTCCAGACTCAGGCTGGATTGATCATATAATCACAACATTTGACTTCATGTCGCTCATTAATGAGCCATTTTTTCCGCACCGACATTAGAAGACTCCATGTATTGCACAAGTGTATACTGAAGTGTGGGGACGAACACTGTTTGTGGATGCCCTGCGTGCTGATTTGCGTTCATATACTTTGACGTGACGATGTTACCGGTGTGACGGACGGAAACTCGATCAACCCAAGTGAAGACGAGGGCGTTACGCGTCCTTTGACCACACCCAAACACCCAATCACGATGGTAAACCACAGGTTTATGCTCACGAACACACGTTTTGATATCATGCCGGATCTTAGGAATCTTCTCTTCGTATCGTGCCCTCCCAGGGTCCCAAGACGACCAACTCTGAGGCGACGAACAGCCTCGGGCTACATGACACTTTACGGTATGGACCTCGTAGCATGGTCAACGAATTCAAATCCCATAGTGCGATCAAGGACCGCCTCGAGAACGTGAGCAACCCCGTCTTGCCCGATTTTGCAAACTAACGCTATCAAGTGGGAAGAGACGCAAGATAACCTGAAGCTGACGCTCATGCGTAACCTATACGGTGTCTCGTTACCGTTACAGCTCATGATGGAGAGAAAGCTCGTCGCAAAGGCATGTTGATTGCTTTCGTTATTCGCCCTCGCTGACCATCCCACCCGCAGACTCCTCACATGCCCGCTCTGCCCCAGAGTAACATCCACTTGGACATACTGATGGGTAGGGACGAGATCCTCGATGTTTCCGATTTCTTTGGAGGTGGGCGATCCATAAATTCTCTCGATTTAATCTGATATTTACCGATATCTTGGAAGGTATGGAGAGCAAGCCTTCAATGGACATTCATGGTGATATGGAGAAGAAGCTACGGATGTAACAGCATTTAACAAGTCATCAACGGGTCTACCAATTACCCCGACGCCGGCTGTGCGAGTGTGATGCGCGGGCGATGACAGGATTCCGGGGTCGTGTATATTCTAGGAGAGGTCATCCCCAATAGAACTATGTGATTGACTCTGAGTCGGACGGGGTCTGATCGGATGTATGATCTGCACGGATGACCTCCAAATCCAAGAAACGCAAAACGCCAGTCACAGGAACTGGCACAAAATCTCGACCGTCGTCGACAAAAACGAGATCTGTGATTCGCAAGTTTCACGTGCTACTCAAGTCGAGGAGAAAGTTAGAGGGACGACCAGGTAATGGACAAGAACTAGATGCAATAGACGAACAGATCAGCAGTCTCGGTGGGTTAGATGCATACCAAAGGATGTCGAAACAGGGACAGAGTACAGAGAGAGGAGGGGGTACGGAGACCGTCCTGATTGACTGGCTGAAGGACATCGTGGAGGATGATCCGCTAGAAGATGGCCAAAAGCTGAGGTGCGTGTGGACCGCAGGCCTGCCTTCCGCTTGTGGTTGATGGCTTATAGCTTAGGCTGCTCGAGGTAGGGGCATTGAAAGCAGACAATTATCGAGGATGTTCCTCCTGGATAGATAACACGCCTATCGACCTCAATGCACAAGACCCCGGCATCAGACAGCAGGATTTCCTGCAGATGAAAGAGCATGAGAACGCCTCCAAGTGGGATGTCCTCAGTCTCAGCCTCGTTCTCAATTTCGTCGCTGAACCGAGAGAGAGAGGTACGGGGATCTTACTCGCAGGTATAGTATCTCGTTCACGCCTCATATTTTCAGGGAGGATGCTGCGGTTGGCTCACTTGTTTCTCGACG
>Ga0307512_10003721_pt1 | contig 17301 bp, 13 predicted proteins | sample 14_EM_MG_FD_200267 | JGI IMG/M metagenome (GOLD analysis project Ga0307512, IMG submission 200267) | Populus trichocarpa ectomycorrhiza microbial communities from riparian zone in the Pacific Northwest, United States - 14_EM | ecosystem: Host-associated > Plants > Roots > Unclassified | place...
CCCTCAATTTCATTCCGCACTCCTTAACCCCCCCCCCTTTCGGCGCACCTCAATTTCATTTTGCACTACTTAACCTTTCCTCTTTCGGTGCTCCTCGGCTTAGACTTGATGCTCTTCTTTTTCATTCCGCGCTTGTCCAACACATTTTGTGGTACTCCTCTTTTCTACACAACACTCCCCATCTGGCGATCCTCTTTTCCCATGGTAGTTGTTCCCATTTTTCATCTGAATGTATCATATTGCCTCTCATACCCCCATTTAGATTCGCAGCTAACTAGCATCTCATTACACCTGTGTTAGGTATCACAAATCGATCCAAACGACATTGAAATTCCATTTCATCCACTCGCCAGCAACGAATAATCAGCAAATTCAAGAAGTGCCTTCAGCTTCTGTGTGCCGTTGATGAATTGTGTGTGCCTGCTTTCGTTGGCCCTGATGAGATGGGAGAAGTAGTGGATGACATTGACAGCATGTTTGATTGATATATTTCGATCGCTTGGTTGGGTTATTGTTCAGGTGTACCTGTGTTTATGTTTAAATCTCTCGCCTTTTTCATTCATTTCCTTAATGTAGTGAGGCAGAAAATACAATGTTGAAGAAGATGACAGCTAGTATGATACAGATATGATAATGTACAATGATCCATGCATCAGATTCGCTGTTGAGGGAAATCGAATGCTCATGTACATCCGAAGAGTCTCAGATACTGCCTGCAGTCTTCCGAATGAATATCCATAAGAACGCAGGCATCTCTCAGGTTTTGTTTGTGATTCCCGTGATGGTTCGGCAACACTCCCATGTGCACCAAAAGTTCTCTCTGGCGCTCCGACGTGCTCCGAATCATAACCCAATCACTCCCGTCTTGCTCCTGGACCAGTCATCAGAGAACCCAGTTACTTCTGTACCTGTCGTCGGAGATCCCAGTTACTCTGAAGGTCAACCAGAATGCCCTCCTTGGGTCCAATACTCTCCTGAAATTGACGCTTCTAAGTTTACACTCCACATCCTCTCAGACACTCCTGGAGTCATCCAGAGACTAGAATACATTTTGCTGATGGATTGCAACTGCAGCCGGTGTCTACACCTCAATCAATGGTCTTCGGCATTCACAGCATCCATCGATTTGGTCACTCAGACATGACGCTTCTTGTATTTGCAACTGGCAGACCCATGTAGCTCAATATCTGGAACAGACAGCCGTTTATGAGTGCAAGCGACTTGAAGACGGTACGTGATGCAACACGATGCGTTGCCAAAGCATTAGCTGAAACCCCACACTGGCAGATAATACAGAAGTACTGGAACACCGCTATGCAGCGAAACAACATTTGGTCCATACCATTTGAGGCACGCAGAAAGGATATCTTGAAAGAGGTATGCTGAAGCAACGGCCCACGTCGGATATTATACTCTGAAACTGGTACCAGGTTCGAGCACAAGTCGACAAAGTTGAATCCCGCTTCATTCAATCGGAAAGGGACCATATAGAGGGGCTTCATGCTCTCCACAGCTTTGAATCCGACGCCGAGCGTTTGGATTTCATTGATTCCCTTCGGGCAGACAATACTTATCATTTTCGTGTGGCAGAGCACGTGGAACGTGGTGTACGCGGTCCAAATCCAACGCAGAGAGTGTCAAAAGCTTCTAATGAATGGCCAACATCTTCTTTACTTCCTGGCGGAAGCAATCCCGGTGTTAATCTATATCAAATTTTCTCCTCAGGCGAATAACCGCGGTAACTATGAGGATGGATTTTATAATTCCATTATTGACGACAAGAACGGTCATATACCCGTGCCACTGATCATGTTGACCTGCACCGCATTGCGCTATGCTTAGTGTTAGCAACGGGTCCAAATTCCCGGGTCGGTTCCGGGTCCGGTTCCAACCCGGAACCGAACCGTTGCAACGGGTTTCCACACAAAACCCAGTTCACAAAAGTCAACATTTCATGCTCCAATAAGTATTTGAGTTCTGATCGTATCACAACATGAACAATACGTAGATTGTGCAATTTTAGTCGCTCCTTCATCTCCCGCTTTCAGATTTGCGATCCGACAAGTATTCGTTGAGTTGCGATCGAAAACCCGCCAATTTCGCTTGAATTCAGCCTTTATTTCACAGCCACTCAACGAATATCAGTCGGATCGCAAATCTGAAAGCGGGAGGTGAAAGAGCGAGTAATGCTGCAGAATTTACGTAATGAGCATGTCATGATATGATCAGAACTCAAATACTTAATTGGAGCCAAAGGTGTAGGAACCGTAAAATGGAACCGCGGTCCAGTTCTAACCCGTCCCCGAACCCCGTGGGTACCCCTGTTTTCCGGGTAACAACCCGGACTGGACCATGTGGTCCGATTCCAAACCCGGACCGCAGCCGGGTAACCCGGAACCGTTGCTAACACTAGCTATGCTCTCCTGGAGCGGCAAAAGAACAATGGTGTTTCTGCAAACACTTCCAAGTCAAGGCTGGAAGCGGACAGACCTGATCGCTCCAACTACCTCAACTACAAGAACAATGGTGGTAAGAACGCATCCTGCTGCGCTGCAATGGGTCGCAAGTGGTTAACCTCACCTTGCGTTGCAGACACATATACTTTCTTGACGAATACCTGGAAAACACTACCGGAGAGCTACCAACAGAGGGTGTATGAATCCACTCTTGCTACAGTCAAGCGTCAGATCCAACAGGCGGAGCACCTAATGCCTGCTGTGGTCATCAGCAGGGAAGCAGCGCGTATTGACAATGATGTTCGTCATGACTATTCGACCTCCGAGGTGGCGCTTGAGGAGCCTTAGATCGGAAGCACTGACCCAAATAGAATGATAGACAACAATTGTCCTGATGGCAAACTGCATTTCGGGATGGCAGGGGGCAGCAATGATTACGACGATGTAGGTGACGAAATTGACAAGAGGGATGACATCCCCACTGCCCGAGAGTGATGACAGGCCGCAACTGAACTCGAGAGGTTTGACCTGGGAACCTGTGATGTCGACAGGTATGAGGGCGACGATGGCAACGATGCTGATGTGGATTACCAGGATGAAGCATCGCAAGCCGATGCTGAATCAATGGAGAATTTGGAGGACTGAGGGCATTGTACTAGATAGTGTGAAGATTGGACAGTATATTTCAGACCTGTAAAATACGATAATGGCGAAGCAAATGCAATGGCACGCGATTTATCCAAAGGGAAGACTGTCTTGTAATAAGTGACCAGCTCTCAAAGTTGAACATATATGGGAGAGTGCGGCATCCGATGAATAGCAATTGCGGAGAGGTACAATGTGCCGCACAGCCAGAGAACGGCATTAACAGCGCTAGGCATTGGGTAAACGGCTACAGCGTAACTGGAGCCCCTGCGAAGAGTGTAACACATGTGTCGTTCTGATAGTGCATATACATCACGACATTCCGGACGCACAGTCAAGAAATTCCGTCACCGGGGCGGCAATTCCTCCACACTGTGTGAGCAGCCACGGGGTAATATTCAATGCGATGCATCGCAAGAATAACAGACATGATATATTAGCCGCCGCACGGTGGGTATGCAACGCGACCGATCGCGTTCGATTCTCATTCAGAGGGTAAGAGGTTCCATCAATGCCGTCAGGTCCGGCAGGAACACCCAGGTGTTCCTGACGGAAACTAGGTTTGTTGCTGATGCCAGTTGGGCTTGGGAGCATCTGGAAGTACTTAGAAGCACTGGTGTGGGCAACCAGAGTGTCTGGGAAGTTTGCGTCTGGCTTCTGGACCGATTTACATTTTGCTGATGTATTATCACTGGGATTGGCACATATGGAGTGATGAATTGGCAATAATGATATGTGCCCAGGACACTCCGGTGCACATGGATTTCGATCCTGTGCCAGCTCATGCCATGGCTTTGCCACCAATCAGTGAGCCCTGTGTCATATTCTGACCCAAGTACTTAATATGGCATACACTGTCTCATTGCCAAATGTGATTGGCAAATATACTTGTCTTAATCTGTCATAATGTGACTCATGAAATATGCTGAGGATTCTCCAGTTGACTGGTACTTCGATCATATATCAGTAAGAAGTTGAAGCTTTTTGATGACCAAGCAAGCCTGAGTCTAGTATTCTAACACTGCTACTCAATATTACCTTGACCGACATTGTTGCCAAATGGGATTGACAACTATGAGTCTGAAAAAGCTGTCGCGTAACTATAACAGTGATATGTAATGGCCATTAGCATGGTACTACGATACATCATTGATATTACTGCATGCCATGGCACATTGCATATTAATTACCACCAGTTACGGGATTGTCTGGTACATTCCCTAACAGTTTTACTGTTTTCCAGATCTCATGACATCTCGTCTGAGAGAACCTCAACTTATGCAGATGATTATCAATACTGATTCGGATACCGACAGGTTGGTGTTCTCATAGAGAGGATGAGTTGGCACATTTGCGTGTTATATAGGAGCAATCTTGTCCTCAATCAAGCTACATGCTACTGATTCATGTAGAAACTCGTGTAGCAAAATATATACCCAAAGCTCGACTACTGTTCCACCACTCCCACGAGTAACTCTCACCACAGCAGCAAAGTGATCTCGAATTAACACGGTCGAAGGTTACTGTTAGAATTGCAAAGCATGTTGACGTTATGTAAGTGGACACTCGAGATATGTTCAACAACTAATGTCAATGTGCACATACTGATGATCTCTTGACTGGACTTGTATATCAGTAGTCAGCGACCATTGTGAGATGATCGATATCTTGCTCATGAGCTTGGCAATGCAACACTACGTGGTATTCATCGCCACTCTACCATGACAAGTGCGGCTATGATATGGTCAGACAATCCTGGTCTGATTAATGTGGCACTGACAAGTGTGGCTGTGACATAGTCTCTGACAATCTGGGATATGAAAGTACCCTCTGATATAGTCTCTGACAATTCTGGCACTGATAATGTGACTCTGACATGTGTGGCTCTGACAAGCATGGCTCTGACATAGTCTCTGACAATCCCGGCTCTGATTCACATAGCTAGGACAGCGGTGCTCTGACATGATTGGAAAATCCCGGCCGGAATAAATGTGAATGACAAGTGCGACTCTGACATGGACTCTGGCTCTGAGAAGGTGCGAAAGGCAGCACCGATAAGTGCTGGCTCTGCATAGCAGGCGTCCCTGATGAGATCAACATATCTGGGCCATCTCGTATGTCTGTTATGTGATTCCAACGAAGCGTACTCCTTGAGTAGGTATTGGTTTTCTTCACGACTCGGAACAAGTTGCATTGGTGCAAGAACCGAAAAATCATATACAATGCATCATGTGCTGTGCAGCACATTTCGAGAAATTCTCATTCGATGGGTTCTGTTTGTCATCGCAGATGATAGATCCTCTAAATCATCTACTAGTAATAGGTCATGATGTACAGTCCACCATACTTCACTCCCAGTAGCGTTGGCTTCCCCTCTCCTGAGTCTATCACTAAAATGAAATGCGTATAGCAGGTGTCCTGGGCAGTATCCTTGTTGACGTACACAACTATTGTTTCGTGGTGCTCAATCTCCTTGCATCAAAAGATTGGGGAATTGATTGCCCTGTCCACGCCACTTCTGCACATAACTTGCCTTTTGAACTACAACTGAATCTGGATTATTGTGCTGCTCTATAGGGACTGGGACGCCGTTTGCTTGGTGCATCTTCTGATGGTGAATCCACAATGATTGGGATGCGGAGGTCTCTAGGTCTAGACTGGAGCTCATATCGACTTGAAATGTCGAAAAATTGGATGTCAGAGCATCAAAAAACTCCATTATGCTGATACCCTCTGGAAATGTCAGAGTTGCAATCATGCTGCATTTGCTCATAACTCATTTGATGGGAGGTATCAAACTCGGTGATAATATGAAGGATGCCAGAGAATCCCCCATAAGAAGCTTTCTGCGTATATCTGCCGTCAGCAAGAGGGGATCCGATCTAACAATATGCAGCAGAATTCTGACTCTGGACTTGATATGAAATAGGCGCATGTCCCATCGTAATATCTGCAGAATGTAGTCAATCTGGTTGGAAGAACCATAGCCATCCTTGATCAGGTTGTTATGAGCGGCTTCATATATTTCGGTGTCATGGCTGCCAGCACAGCCCATTCCTTTGATACATTCAATATAGTGGAGAACAGAATGAATTTTGAGTGTGGTCTTACTCATGCTGTGGCTCTTGTGGTATGGTAGGAAGAGGTGGATGTTGCTGCTGATGGCACTAAGCGCATCCTGTAGGAATTTAAGCGTAGTTTTGGTGTGGGAGTGGTAGCTGGCAAGCAATATGAAGACTGATAGATGTGATGAACTTAAAGTGGTAGGGATGCCCTGTGAGAAGAGGCGCAAGTGCCCAAAGCCATACCTTGACCATGTCCTGGTACTGAGCATCGGTCCATTGTTTCACACAGGTAAGTTTCTCTCCAAACTGCTGTATATTACAGAAGTGAAGAACTATGGAGAATCGTTCATCTATCAGGTCCAAACCCTTTTCCTTGCCATAGATATGTTCCAGAAAACCAACAATCCATTCCCACGTGTGATCATTATACAAGCCCTGCACTAGCTGGTGCAACCAGTCAAATTTCATGCAACTATATATATTACAACTAGTGTTAGGAATGGTTCTGGGTAACCTGCCAGGGGTCCGGGTCTGGACTGCAAAAACAAGTCTGTTCAGTTCCTGACCCGACCGAAAACCTGACCAGCAGCTGCTTCGCAGGCCAAACCCAGACCCGTACCCGGCAACCTGCGGGTTTTGTTTCGTTTGGCAGGAGCTGTCAGATCAAATCTCCAGTTCTGCATTTCAAGTTTTACCATTCATTGTCTCATCCAGATATGCTACTGTTAATCACAAAATATTGATATTGGTACATCACTCTCTATTTTTGATGTACTGGCCGCCTTATTGAACAAAACAAACAGAGACACGCACCCTACCCCATCCTCAAAATGAATATCAATGGACTGTCAGCGATTGCTGGTCATGTATCTTGGGTAATCTGGTGGGCGAAAGGTGGCAGACAGTCGTAAATGAAATATTCACTGCCTTTACAGGAAAAAGAGAAAGCGACACGCCCCCTGCCCCATCTTGAAAATGATTGCCAATGGAGCGTCAATGAGTGTTGGCCTTCCATCATGGTTGATCTCCGTGCCATGTGGCCATTATTGTTTATATTCATCATTTTGACTGTTTTTGTATCCTAAAAGGCTTAAGAATATGTAGTGGTAGCTCTATAAATCAAGGAAATTGTGACTGTTCTGGAGGCTGTCGCAGGAATATCCTGTACCTATCTATGTACAAAGACTGCCATGTGCATATTTATGAATGCTTGTGATCAAGCGCCACACATATTACCGAACACGCAAGACCAAAAATGGTCAATGGTCCATTGACACTCATTTTCACTACCGGGCATGGACTGTATTGCTATCTGTTGTTCCTATACAGGTTGCCAACAATTCCTTTATGGCTGTCTGCAACCTATCTCCTGCGGGATTGCCCAGGATGCAAGACCAATGATTGTTGATGCTACGTTGACGCTCATTTTCAGGATGTGGTATGGAGCGTGTCGCTATATTATTTGCCAACAAGGGTGGCCAAGACTTCGATTATGTATAACCACGACCAAATTAATTTTCAATTACCTGGCTTACAAGACCTAGAATTGTTCACGCTCTGTAGACGCTCATTTTGCCACAGAGGAATCCGCAATATACATTCATTCGATTTGGCATGGAATATCAGTCACATTGTTTTGGCAGCCTTTCTAGTGTTTTCATTTACTTTCTCCTTGATCAGTACATAGTTATTTAATAATACATATAAATATATCATTTAAAATATACTTTATAGTGTCTGCTAACTGTGGATAATAACACACTCAACGATCCCGTGCCATTTGATCAAAGCTTCTCCTCCCTTGCGGGTTCACTGAATCAGCTGCTCTTGTCTGCAAAATGGATGTTAGCTGCATTGCCACACAGCAGATAGTGTACTAACCAGTGGATGTTCCTTCATCAGTCAGCATATCTGGATTACAATCTTTATTGTGATGGCTATCCTGGGCATATGCATAAAGATAGACAAATTGAGCATTGGAAAGAGGTGTATGGGAATGCACATAACCAGGTGGCAAATTGGCGATGTGGGAATGTTCAGATCATTCATGTCACCGGGTGGGTCAGGTGGCGTTCCGGGCAGAGGTGGCATCAGTTCTGGTGTCGGCTGTCTGTGTCGGTTGGGTAGAGGTGCACCCGTTCGTTGGTGCCCCAAGCGGGTCGACGCATTTTTTGTGGTGCTGATTTGGGAAGGAAGGCATCCGTCCGGGTGGTCTTGTTGAAGCATAGACGGGTGTCTTTGTATCGCAGCCCTCACCATTTTATGCACAGGAAACTGAACTCCCTGCTTTTTCTCTTCTCGGACATCTGCGCATGGTTGCTGAATCAGGTATTGTGCTTCCTCTCTTGCGGTAAGCACAAAACCTCCTTGGGCCATTTTGGCCATATTCAAGGCCGGGTGCATGATGGACTGGTCCAGCTGTAGCCGACCTCGTTGCCTTGCCTCAGTAACAGACATGATGAAAACCTAGGAGGAATTAGTTGTGGCTTCAAACAATGAGATTTGGCTATTGCCTCCACCATATACACTTCCGAGACTCCTCTAACTTGATTGAAGCCTGTTTCCTGCGCTCTCTGGGATGTTTATCATGAAATTCGTCAGTGAAAATCCCAGATCTGAGAATATCATGATGTTCGATTTCTTGGACAATGTGGATTAATGCCTTGGTTGAAGACGGAGGATTCCCGCTACGGGCAGCAATAAATTGGTCACGTGGCTATCTAGTTATGTCCACTGTAAGTTACGCATTCAGTTGACGGCCGTTTGCCGCGAAATGGTTATACTCACATCCTGTGGTATGGTGCTTCTTCTTCTTGCTTGTTCCGGTCATACGGACGATTTTGAAATGAGCATCCTGGGTCATATTTTTAGTGGATACGTTGGCAGCGTCTGTGGTTGGCAACTGGTATGGGTAATCTGCCTCCGGTGTGTGTTCCGACTGGAGAAATAGTTCTGCTCCGTTCAAAAACTGTCCATAGACCTGACCCACTGCTTTTTCGGGCACCTAACACTGACACATACCCATCAAACTGTGGGTTCACAAAGTTTTGGATTGCCCCATGGGTACCAATCTCCAGATCTGGTTTTTGAGTGTTATACTGTATGGTTGCATTCGGATATCCCACTGTTGATTGCAAAAGATTACCGATTGTATGTCAATTGTTCATTTAGATGTACTGGCTGCCTTTATACTCAAAAAAAAAGGAGACACATGCTCCCTGCCCAATGTTGAAAATGTGCATCAGCTGAGCATCAACAATTTGTGGTCTTGCATCTTGGGTAATATGAATGGCCATTGGGTGCAGGCAGTCATAAATGATGTATTGGCTGCCTTCATAGGCAAATGAAGAATCTACACACTCCATGCACCATTGTTGAAATCGGGGTCAACTAGTGTTAGTAACGGTTCCGAAATGTCACTTCAGGTCCAGGTCCAGGTCTGAGCCAAACCATTGTCAAATTGCCGGCCCGGGCCGTCAATAAACCCGAACCGTCAACCCACGTACGGTTCGATGGTAAACTCCCAACCTGTCTGAATTGGGCGGATTGTCAGCGGGTTGCCCAGCGAGTCCATCTATTGAACCATGTAAGGCTCTTGTTTTTGGAGTTTGTTAATAATATCATTTCAAAATCGCGTTTTCAACAACCAATGATGCGTTTTGGTATGTTGTGCAGCTTGCAAAATCGATTAATTTGGAATCTGTGTTTTACCTTTGATATGTTGTATTTTGGCCTATCAAGGCGGTCAATATTTCGGTTATGAGCGCGCAGATCCGCGTGACACGTTGATTACGAAATATTCAAGACATAAAACTGTGGACGCTCGGTTGACACTCATCTTCAGGATTCGGCAGGGAGCATGTCACTGTTGTATTTGCTCTCAGAGACTGACAATATCTCATAAATTGATATCTGCAACCAATTGGATCATAAATTACCCAATATGCAAAGCTAAAAATCGTTGACGCTCCGTTGACACACATTCTCAGAAAGGGCCAGTGACCATGTTGCTGTCTCTTTTGCCTATATTAGCCGCCAATATGTTGGTAATGAATAACAGCGACCTGATCACTGTTTGATTACCGTACTTACAAGATCAATAATCGTTGACACTCCGTTGATGCTCCGTTGACGCTCATTTTAATCTATTGTCCATCCAATATATGCTGCCATCAACAACTGTTTTCATCATGATTCGAACTTATTGGTTGTCTTTCTGTCAGATAGAGACTGTTCACTTTGGTAAAGCCAAGCGCAGTAACTTTCTTGCACTGTTCACTCTCACATGACCAAAATATATATATCCTGTCAAAAGCTTCATTCTGCCTGCTATACATCCATTTATCAAACGGTATTCACAAGCTACTGCTCACAGTTTGGGCAAATATATCTCTAACTGGAACACTCGGTCAAGCTACATAAAGAAGCTGACACATTCTGTCCAACTTTTTCTTCACTCCCTTATGCCTCCTTGTTTCTATTGCATTAACCGTCACAAACACATTTTCAGCCTGTCGGTTTGACTTCCGTGTTTCCCAAATCAATCCGAAAACATTTGGCGCGGTGCTCGCATCCTGCTGCTCTGGGCATTCCGGATCCTTGATACCATTACCATGCTCTATATCAGATTCAAAGTCTGCCGAGCAATCGTCCTGGGTGTCATTTGGATTATCCAAATTGGCATTCCAGTTTAGCCAATCTTCGGTGTCCGAAAAGCTTTCAGGTGTGCTATCCTCATCAATGTCAACTGGATGAAGGTTGATTCTACGGATTCGGCGGATGTTTATTAATTTAGTTCATCCTCCAGGGAGGTCGTTTGCTGACAAAGCTGGTGGGAATGGTGATCTTTCTGTCAGTTTAAATGCAGCCGCACCATCATGTTGAAAGAGTGACCAGGAGGCTTTGACAATCTCTTCAGTGTTCGAAATGTATCCTACAGCTGTCATCTGCTTGTTCTGGGCGCAAGACTCCTTCTGGGTAGCACTTAGGTTGTGGCTGCCCTGCCACATCTCCAAAAGGTTGTGGACCTTGGCCATTCTGTGCAATTTGCTTTCCTCCGCCTCTTTCTTCATTTCTGAGTCATTTTCGGTGTTTGATGTATCCGATTCTTTCTCGTGACCGGCCAAAATCCCGTTATTGCCTTTAGGAAACTGCCTTACAACCACTTCCTCCCCAAGAGTGTCGCCTGTAGTTTTTGAATGCCTCCTGCTGATGACATCTAGCCCAAGGGAAAAACTGGACTCCGCTGTGACATCATGTGGTATGATTGGGAATATGTCGCGTGCCACATTGGAGAGATTGGTGTACTTTGAGTGCGTTTGCTCTTGCTGCCGCCACCAGTCAGTGATGTCCGGTATCCAGAATGTGCTGCTAATCTCCATTGAGTCGGAGTTGTAATCATTGAGATATGGATTAGTTTGCCCCCAGTTCTTTGGTGCTTCAGGCGGTGAATTCAAATAGAGTCTGGCGGCGGTCAGTAAATGTGCTGCATGATCAGTTTGTCCGGGTGTTGTTTCAGCCACATTGGTAGGCGTTAGGCATTCCTCATCATCGCTGGACAAATCATATTGATCAAAAGATAATTGATGGGATCCCGAGGCCATTGCGGAGGGAACGTGATTACAGCTTGGTACGTTTTCTGGTTTATTAACCCGCACACCTTGATGTTAAGCACAGTATTCATTCTCGACATACATCAGAAAGGCCTTCTTGTATTTGGTAGTATGTGATGTCTCATCCTCGTGATTGATATCCATTCCCGTGTCCCACTTCTGAAACAATCGCGACAAGCGGAACGGCTGGAGGATCTATGCTGCAATCAGCAGCATACCCGTCATTGGAGTCACTGCAGCATAATTTTTGGACAGCTTCTGCAGAGCTAACTTCACAGCAGAGAACAAGTCCTTCTCCCATTGAGTCTTCTTCCTAGCCTAAGCTCGCATAACGCCATACATGTGATCGAACATGTCATTGTACACTGTGATGAGGTGATGCAATGTGACTGTATGCCTCCTCGTCATCCACGCAGTCCAATATCGGAATGGCCTCAATACTTCCATGACATACTTGACAGTCGTCCATTCAGCTTGTGTTGTGAAGAGTGGCCGGTGATCACTGTGTCTTGGATTTTGGAGCCACTTGGGCACGAATTCCTGTAATCGGTAGGCGTTCTCGAGCAGCTGCAACGTTGTGTTCCAACGTGTCTTCACATCCAGAATCGGAAGTACGGCCATGCGGACTTTGGCTCTTTGACATTTAATGAACTCGTTTCGACGACCAGGTGTCAGCGTACTCAATACAGGAAGCATCCTCTGCTATATGACGGTCAATTTCAGGACTTTCAGAATGCATGTAATATGTACTGTTTCAATTATCTTTGCTAAACCTCGTTTTATGGCCAACACATTATTGATTCTAGCGTTGCCCACTCTTCGAAGTCTTTGACTCTTCCCAATGTCTATGCTTTCATTCTCTCCAAATTGCTGATCGCGCTCATGGGCTTCCCATGACTTGGTGCGGCCTTTTACACCGAGACTGCTCATGAATGCACCTAAAGCCAGCTGTATGACATGCGCCATGCATGGTATTTGGTTCCTTAGTGCAGGACACTCGATTCCGGAGGCCTCAAATGCTGATTGCAGCTCGCGTGTCATCGAGTAATTTGAGAGAGCATCATTGGTCTTATTACCAAGCAATCAGCCGTCGGTAAGCTCAAAACAATCCAGCACGCCCTTCAAATGAACGGCTAGCTTTGCCCCTGTATGTTGCCCCTTGACCTATCATCCTGAATTAGCTTTCGAAAGCGGAAGAGAATAGGCGATCAACCTCATTGAAAGCGAGTTGAATTTCATGCAATGCTTGATTTCGAACCATATAGTATGCAATGACAGATGTTCTGGCAAGGTGGTACGTTGATGTCCATCCGTCCAAAGCTAAACAGACTCTATTTCGTGACAGCAATTGCTTCTTAGTTGCATTCAAAGTCAGTGCATATTCCCTCGGGCAAATGTTGTTAAGGGTCGTAGCCGACGGCAGCACTAGGTCGTCACTTATTGCCATACATGTCCATTGCAGTTTTAGATTCGATATAGCGTTCCATGGATTATGAGTCGAAACAAATCATAACAGGAGGTAGGAATTCCACGTGTCCCGGTGAAATTCAGAACTTTCAAAGTCCTTAGCTGCCTATTTGGAACGTTTTGTCTGTTATTTCGGTCAATATGGATCAACCTGGATATCAAAGATACATTACCGCTGCAATGTATTATTGTAATTCCTCGACTTCGTTGCCTCTTCAGGATGGCCAACGCTGCTTCATCGACCGTCGAACTGGTTAATTTAATTACTTCTGACCCTGTTAATTCGTTCAACTTTGCAATGTGAGCTTTTGTAAGCAAATGTTTCCCCATGGAGCTTGTCCCATGTTCTGATGGATGGCGAAGCACCGGGTGACAATCGATACATATGATTCCACGGCTGCTGGTCTGCTCATTTTGACAGTGCACATAATATCGCCATGAAGGCACATGTCTAGAATAATTCCAAGCAATCAGACGTTTCGAGTATACATCCATTGAAGCCCACAAAGCATCGAAGACAAGTTGTAAAGTCAGGTAGCTTCAATCCTGAATAAAGATGCGTTCATTTTTGGATGAGCTCATAACCTCTTGCATTGATGGATTTAAAGATTGTGAATCAGATATGGCGGTATGAATAGGAAACCTTTGTAATACGACTCAAGTTACTGCCGAAAGTAGAGTTATTATCCAGCAGATTACTGGTTCTCAAATATTGACACTAGAGCCAGAAGCAAAAAAATCAAATCAGTGAGACATTGCATCCATATTGGTGAAGTTGTATACAGGGACATAATGAAATGACTGACCGTGTAAAACTCAATTTAGGAACAGCGCAATGCACATCATTGCTGTGTAGCTTACTGAGCCTCCACAAAGATTGTTTGTGCTCCATGGACGCTCAATTTTAGGAGGAGAACGCGATATCGTAGCTTGTACTATTGCCACAAATCAGCTGCCAATCAATCACTTGTGGGTTTGCTGTGTCCCATTGCCCTTAGATTATGCATGATGCAAGATCAAGAATCGTTGACGCTCCATTGACGCTTTGTTGATGTTCTCTTGATGCTCTGTTGACGCCACTTTGACGGTCATTGTAGGACATAGTTACAATGTTGTTACGAGCCGTTTGGCCTAGAAAGGCAGCCGATATTTCAATTACGGAATAATGTGGTCACACAGCCCATTTAGTTTCGAAGATTTATGGCCTGAAATTGTTGACGCTCTGTTGACGCTGATTTTTAAGACATACATACGATGTCGTCAGATATATTTTTACCTAGAGAGGTGGCTGATAGTTCAATTATGGATGAATGTCATCACACCGCCCCTTGATTAACGAAGATGCAACGCCTAGAATCATTGACGCTCCCTTGACGCTCATTTGTAGTGCATAGGTACGATTTCGCTGAAAGCATCTTTGCCTAGATAGCCAGCAGATTGTTCTATTATGGGTCAAATGTCGCCGCACAGCACCTCCATCAATGAAGATGGAAGGCCTTAAATCGTTGACGCTCTATTAACGCTCATTTGTAGGGCATACGTACGATGTCACCAAGAGCATTTTGCGGAGAAATGTGGCCGATAGTTTGATTATGTGTTGATGTCGCCACGCAGCCCTTTGCATTTTTCAAGATACATGGCCAAATATTGTTGACGCTCCATTGACGCTCATTTTCAGGATGAGGCAACGAGCATGTTATTTGTCTCTTTCGTTATAACGCCCACCAATACATTAACTTTGGCAGTATGTGACACTGCCGCCCATTGATTGCTGAATGTGTAAGACTAAAAATAGTTGACACTCTGTTGACGATCACATTAATCACATCGAAACAGCATTTATACACACATCAATTTCATGCAACGAACCTTATACACATTATTGACATCCAATATTGCATTTGTATGTGTTCTCGTTTGCATCCAGGAGTTTTGTTACCTCTCAATTTCTGATCAACTGCTATCCACGCTATCTAAGTGAGATATGACGTGGCATATTACATTCCTGCCCTTTGGCTGGCAATTTACGGCATGTAGATCATATCCCTATTTTTTTGGTTCATATGGCTCGACTTCCTGACCTTTCCTCATCCAGCTCCTTCTCCTGGATTTCCATGATGCACCATAAGCAATTTCAAATATTTCAACCATGTGCACGAGGTCTGTGTGGAGAGTTATGCAGCTGGATACATGGATGAATGCTGCATGACAGCCGTCATTCAGGCAGATTCTTTATGAGCACTGACCGCTCTTTCTATGACACGTATGAAATCACTCACGTAAATCTGGTTAGTATATCTCATCACTAATATAGCTTTTGCTTTGTGGCTTAACAGTCGCTGGCAAATAGTAATCCAATGTTTTGTCCGTTTTTCCTCGTGATTTGGATCCTACTACTGTCACATGGTGTGATCGACCCTTGAACATGCAGAGACGAATCACGATGTCTCACAATTTGGTCACTGAAATCAAGAAAAAGCTGACACATTGCAAAATTGGTAAACCATTTGCTTTTCACCAAGATATGACATCAAAAATTACAATTTGCCTATCTATTCCTCCACTGAAGCAGGAGCCGTAACCATGTCTTCTTCCAAATCCGAAATCTATGTGGTGATTAGCTGGGGGCTATATGCACAGGTAAAAGCTGACTAGTTCAACCGGCTTCGCATTCAGCAATGGTGTCGTATCTCACTCTGCTGCGGGCAAAAGACCAGATATGCTCCTGTTCGACTGAGGTTTCACCGAACCTAGCCAAATATCACTACTTCCGGGTCGAGAAGTCCCTTGCATCATTTATGATATTCCGGGGACAATGTCAAGACGCTGCAGAAGCTCTCCAATTGTTTTTGATACAGGTGTCGCTGCATAATCATCCGTCTCCTGTTGAACAACTGCCGGATCCCACAATGCAGATGGGCCGTGCTTCGTATCTCTGTCACAGAAGTGATCGTCTGCATCACTCCATCCCGGTTGTGAAAATTCGTCCAGTTTCAGCGGCTTCTGACGACACCTCTCCAGACGCTGCGGCCCCGTGTTCGTGATTGTGCCCATCACCCCGCCGGGTTCGTCATCTTTGCTCAGCTGGCCCTGCTCTTTCTCTTCATCATCCTCATCTTCCCCATCCTGCCCATCGTTGGAACTTGCAAGATCACTCAGACTGTCTCTGATAGCAACTATCATCTCCTGAAATGCCTTGTCAGGCTCAGGGTTCGTCAATCCCACGTTTTCAGCTTTCGTTGTATCTTCCTGCTCCTGCTGAACCGCTGCCTCTGCATCTTCAACTCGCTTTCTTGCCCAAGCGGTCTCTCTCTCAAGATAATACTCGATCCATTATTCTTTGTCTTCATTGATTAAGATGTGCGTTTCTCGTCGTTTCTCAGCCACAAGCTTCTTTTTGGATTGCAAGCTGCGCAATGCCCCAAGGGCTCGGACTCTCTCTGCTTCCAAGACGCTCTTGCTATCATTCGCTTGATGACGTCGTTGTGTGGAGAGCTTTGTCGATTTGACATATTTGCTTGCCGGTGTTACGGGGGTGTATTCCCTAAGTAACTTTCAATCCAAAGTATCGTCGAATATTCCTTAAGTTACTGAGGTCCACTGCCGTAGATCCTATTTAATAAAATTCCTAACGGAATCAGGCGAATGCTGAATTCTCTTATTCAATCGTTATCGTTCGCCTTTCGTCAATCCCTTTTTCTGAGTCCTTCCTTGTCTCGTACGACGTAGCGGATCGAATTCCTGTCGTTGTACTTTTGATGACCGTGAGAATTCCTCTGTCTCCCTAAGGACACTATCGAGATGATCCACTGATTTGCTAAAATCGATTTGACCAATCCTATCCGGATGAATTTCCTGAACGTTGGTTCGACTCTGTGGTTCTTCCTGTAAATCTCTTGGTGTGCTGGAGACCTCTCTATCTAACAGAATTTCCTGTTTGGGAAGTCCGATTCCGTTATTCTCTTTAATCAACGCTGAGGATTCGCTCTTCTTAAGATTATCGATATGAACAACCAATCCAGATTCAAGGCCGATAATCGAAGCAAGCCACCAGAC
>Ga0307512_10003722_pt1 | contig 17300 bp, 26 predicted proteins | sample 14_EM_MG_FD_200267 | JGI IMG/M metagenome (GOLD analysis project Ga0307512, IMG submission 200267) | Populus trichocarpa ectomycorrhiza microbial communities from riparian zone in the Pacific Northwest, United States - 14_EM | ecosystem: Host-associated > Plants > Roots > Unclassified | place...
GCCGCCCCCTCCAGGTCATTTATAGTCCGTCAGGGTCTTTGGTGCGCGTCTGTTGATTTTTTTTTTTTTGTTGATTGGCTCGGATCTGCATAAACAGTTCATGCTGGAGACAGAACGTCAAAGTTTTCATCGCTGCAAATCAAATTGGGCCCATTCAGCTTTGTACAATCATGGCGTCACAACAGTGTTGCCCAAATTGCCAGCGTAAACTCTCTCACTCTGGCTTGTATCGTCATCGAGGAAGGTGTCTTAAATATAGAGAGTATACGAAAGCTCGTCAGAAACTGCATCAAGAACTTGCAGCAACAGATGCCGCGGCCACGGTCAAAAGGGCAAGGATTTCACACTCTCCAAGTCACCCTCCATCACCGACCCCTCTGCACCAACCCTCACCTCCACCTCTACCCGATTGCGACGTCATGGGTATCCCTCGGACAGAGCTGCCATCAAGTCTTCCTCCCTTAACGACACCTCAGAACCCATCCCCTCCTCAACTTCCACCTGGTCCTGCATCACTGCGTCCGGCCTTATCTCAGTCAGGACGTCCACTGCGTAACCGCCGCTTGCCTGCACGATATCAGGACGTCTATCCTGAACCACCCCATCCAGCTACTTCGACGTCATTACCTGCAACTTCTATGCCATCTCCTTCAGACCCTGAGACTGTTGTCACCCAGCGCGTGACCCTCATCGTACAGAACCGGTTTCAGACGGCCCCAAACACTTTCGGTCTCTGGAAGGAGTATCTATATCAGCCATCCTATGACCCTGATGCTTTCATATCACCCGAGGACCTGCATCACCCCCACACCTCTGCCATTGTTCGTCATGAGGAAGGAGAAGAGGAAGGCACAGAGGATGCGTCATTGTATAGCAATAGGTCCTCCGAACTTCTGATGAACTGGCAAAATTCTTTCAGTAGCATGAAGTCCAATGAGGAAACCACTCGTCTTGTACACAGCGTCCTCTTAAATCCCCAATTCCAGCTTAGCGACTTAGAAAAATTCAATGCTACAAACGAAAACCGAAAGGCCAACGCAGCTAAGGAGAAGGCATCGTTCCTACGGTCATTCCATGATGCCTCGGTCGAAATCAATGTCCCTTCTGGTAGCGCACAAGAGGCCTCTTGGATGTTTTCGATTTCTGGGCTTCACTATCATCACATCACGACTCTTATAAAGGAAATGTTCGAAAGCCCGATCTCAAAGAACTTCCATTTTTCACCATTCAAGTTATTTCGAAAGTTTCCCAACAGCGAAGATAGTCATCGCATCTATTCGGAGATTTACAACTCGGACGTGCTTTTGGATGAGCATGACAAGGTCCAACGCTCCCCCACTGATGATGCAACATGCAAGTGCAAGAAGGTTGTTGCGGCGCTCATGTTCTGGTCTGACGCCACCCATCTCGCAAGCTTTGGTACAGCAAAGATGTGGCCTATTTATCTTCTCTTTGGTAATCTCTCCAAGTATATTCGATGTCAGCCAAATTCCGGTGCAATGAAGCATTTGGCGTACATACCCTCACTACCTGACTCGCTCCAAGACCAACTCAAGTCATTCCATCATAAATGGCACGTTCCGAAACAACAAAGTGACATTCTAACCCATTGTCAACAGGAACTCATGCATGCGGTATGGAAGTTCCTCCTTGACAAGGACTTCCTTCATGCACACACCTATGGGATGGTTGTGCAATCCCCGGATGGGATAGAGCAACAGGTCTATCCTTGCATTCTGACCTATTTGGCAGATTACCCTGAGAAGTACGTAGTTTACTTCTATTTCCTATTGTCACTCACTGCCATTTTCAGGGTGTTACTCGCCACTATTCGCGATAAGGCCTTGTGTCCCTGTCCGTGCTGTCTAGTACCCAAAATGAAAATGGATCGTGTGGGTCATATCGCCGATGCAAATATCCGGAATGACCGGGCTCACAAGTATCTAGACATCAAGGAATCTGTCAAAAAGGCCCGGGAGGCTATTTATGAACAGGGGGTGCCCATCGGTGGGGCCTATGTTCAGCGATTATTGAAGCCTACTTCGACCGTTCCAACGCTGGTAAGTTCAGATCTCTTTTCATGTTGTTGCAGTCCCAAGTGCTGTAACTGACATATCCCTTGACCCAATGTAGAATGCATTTACAGAGAAACTAGGTGACGGTTTTGATCTGTCACAAATGCTTGTTGTCGACTTCATGCATGAGGTTGAGCTTGGTGTGTGGAAGGCGCTTTTCACCCATTTAATCCGCATTCTCGACGCAATGCCCAGAGGAAGTTTGGTAGGAGATCTAGATAAAAGGTATGATCACAGTATAATAATTAGCGTCATTATGGGACTCAGTGCATCTTAGGTTTCAAGACATGCCCCCATTCAGCCAGGCCATATGCAGATTCACTAACAATGTATCCAAGATGAAAAACCTTGCAGCATGAGATTACAAGGACATGTTGCAGGTAAGGTTACTTCCCGCCCATGATACTCAACATACTCACCATTGCGGCCTTTCTCTGTCTCGCCCTTGCAATGTCCCCTCTCGACCGTGTCTGTCCCATTGCAGCCACACCCCCAACTCTCCACCTTGCACTTTCAATGCATTGCTGTCTTGCCCCTACCATCGCCGCGCTCTTCCTCCTTCTCACCCCTCCAATACCACCTTGCTGTCTTGCTCCCTCTCGCCCAGGCTTGTTGTGGCTATGCCCCATCTCTCCCTTGCGCCACTGTCTCGCCCCTCCTGTCACCAAGCCACTGTATCGCCCCTCCTGTCACCGCGCTGCTGTCTCACCCCTCCTGTCACTGCGCCGCTATCTCGACCCTCCCGTTGCTGCGCTGCACCATCTCTTCCCTCTGCTGTTGGGTCAGTGTGCCATCCCAGCGTTTGAAGGCCTTCTTCATGGGGACCATGACAAATGCCTCCTCAAACTATTGTACCGGACTGCGGAATGGCATGGTCTTGCCAAACTTAGAATGCACACCCAGGCAACGCTGGACCATCTGGAAACACTTACAAATGAATATGGTCGCCTCATGAGGAGTTTCCACGACCTCATGTGTTCACAGTTCACAACCAAGGAACTTCAAAGGGAGGTTGACGCGTGAAAGCGGGCACGGCAGTGTGCACAGGCGAGAGGATCATCAAAAGGATCAATATCGATATCTGAGCAACGGGAGAAGACCTTTAACCTCTTTATGCTGAAATTTCATGCATTAGGAGATTATGTACGTACTATACAGATGTTTGGAACCACAGACTCGTATTCGACTCAAGTGGTATGAAATTTATGTCACGTTATCACTATTCATGCAAATATTCATGTCTTACAAACGCATAGGGTGAACTAGCACACCGTACAGTACAATGGCTGTACAGGAGAACAAATAAATGTGATGCAACAAAACAAATTGGACAGCATGTGCTATGACTCAAGCATGCTCAACATGCTGCAGAACGCGAACAGTCCAAGATGCAGACTGCCAGTGTTGATGACGATATTGACATAGATCTGGACAAACACTATCAGATTTCCAAAACGCGAAAGAACACTGTGGACATCTATTCTTACATCTATGCAAATCCCAGCGATCCTGCCTTTGATGTACGTTTTTGCATTCCTTGTACATATCCTGGAGCGAGTGTCTGAGAATATCAATAGGATTTTATCCCAAAACTAAAAGATCACTTACTTGGACGGCTTCTGAATCGGGACTGTGAAGGCGATACTTATGGTGACTTCACTGAGGATGAGTGGAATACTGTATGCATATCGGGGGACCAGATTTATCGTTGCAGAACAATGCAGATCAACTATACAACATATGATGTCAGGCGCGATGGGGACACCATCAATCTGTGGGTGTACCCCGATATCATGGTCAAGTCTCCAGAAACAGGACCGAGCGCGGAACCGTACTGGTATGCGCGTGTCATTGGGATCTTTCATGCATATGTCTCGTCGACTCATCCGGATGTGAGGGTGAGAATGCTTCGCTCAATGGATTTCTTATGGGTGCGTTGGTTTGGAGTGGAGCCTGCCCCATATCATCACAGATTCCGCTACGCACGCCTGCCAAAGATTGGCTTTGTGGAGTCATCGGATAAGTATGCATTCACATTTCTTGACCCCACACAGGTTGTCAGAGGGGTACATCTCATTCCTGCCTTCTCAACCGGACGCACATCAGCTTTGTTGCCTGTACCAAGATCTGTGGCACGCATCCTGATCCCCAATGAAGAAGACGACTGGGTGAATTTCTATGTGAATATGTAAGTGCTTTCAAGTTTTTGTTCATCATTTGTCCGTTTCAGTAGCTTGTATTCATGGTTCTATCGGCAGCTTTGTGGACCGTGACATGCTTGTAAGGCACTTTGGCCATGGCGTTGGACACTTGAAGTATGAAAGGCAGCAAGAGCCTGCCAGTGAGATTGACGTAACAAGTGTCCCAAGGGACGATGGAAATCATGGCGACAATGATTCCAGCAAGACCGAAGAAAGCAGGGAAGAGGTCTCAGATGCCGAAGAGCCTGAAACTGGGTCGGAGGGCAATCCTGTGATCGATATAGACGACAGAAGTGACGATGAACTTGAAAGTGAGGAGATTGAAGACTCAGACAGTGACTCAGAAGGCGATGACGGCGGTTATGCTAGTCTTTAGATTGCAAAGTAAACTTAGACTCGTTATTTCCTTATAATAACAGTATGCACACAACATTTGTAAATATAAATGAATGTCTGAAAGGTATGAAATTACTGTCTGAAGTGTGTTTATTTTAGAAGATACAAGAATCATCAAGTAGCGACGTATGCGTGTCCGTGTTACTATCGTTATCTATCTATAGCATTCATTATTCCGTATATAGTAATCTGAGCTCACTGGACGCGCGTGTCTTTTACCGGTCCGAATCAGTCCGGCGTTGCATGACTGGTCCCCGCCACTGTGTCCATCCGTCCCCGACTCGGACCACGATGACGAACCCTATCCCTAAATACGACCACCACCGTGACCCCATTCAACACCCCGGCAACGGCCACCACACAGACTTCGATGGCGATGACAACTTGAACCCGATGACGCGGCCGACGTCGATGGCCAACGACCCAGCCCGAGCCCACTCACTGGCAGCCCGACAATGACGACGTCGGACGACGACCTCCCGTCCCCCGTACCACGGGGGCACGGCGACAGGACAGGGCGAGACGATCAGGCGGCAAGGGTGATTGACGGCGGGTCACAAGTCAGATGGTGAGGCCGCCATGAACGATGCCAGTAGGCGCGAGGGTCGGGCCGTAGTAATATTAGTATACACTAAACTTGAAATTAATACGACATGATGTGTGTCTCATGTCTCAGAATGAGTGGGAAACCATCTTGCGATGACCCGACAGGTGTGGTGTGAGCTCACTGGTGCCTTGGGAGGCAAAAACGATCAGGCATTGGTATTCACACCAAGTCACGATTCTTGAATGACCTGAGATATAGATTACAATTCAGGATGATTCACGAATGAGCTCACATGTGAGTGGCAAGTATGATGTAAGCTTGTAATCAAATTGTAACGACGCGTGAGGCTTATATGGGGGCCCCGTAACGACGCGCGACGCTCGTATGGGGGCACAATCTCACACCGGCCCGGATCTCAGTCACGAGCCCCGCGCTGTGTTTCAAGAATTTTCCCCACTCCCTGATGTACCCTCACATCGCGTGGACCACTCGGTTCACAATCTTGGAAGGTTTGTCATCACATATCTGATTGCCTCTGCAATGCTGGCGCGATTAGGTCCACATACTATGTGTCTTTCACGAAGAGTGGATTCCGGAGTTAAATAAAATAGCAATATTCTATATGGTAAGATTCCATGATACAACGACCTGGGGTCGGAGACAGAGTACTAAGATCTCGATCTCTGTGCCAATCACAGGTGTATCGCGGGACGATCATGATGGCAGGTGGTGGCCACCGTGTGGAATGCCGTGCCAGTATTTCATGCCCAAGAGAGTGATCTCCCCCCATGGGGGGTTTTTTTTTCGTCGCGTGTAGCACGCACCGCATACGCGTGTCATCACTGGCAGTGGTGCCTCTGTGACTAACAATGCTCGAAAACCGCATGATGGCAAGGCACCAAAGGATACAGCCGTCGCCGCCGTTTGTCACAGTGAGCTCAAAGCGGCATTCCGACGGACACGTGCAGAAGCTGATATACCACAAAAGGCAGTACTCCGAGTCGGAGCGCAGCGCCCTTGCCTATCCAAGACACGATAGTTCTCATGAGAATCGCAAAGGGTTTCTGCCGAGCCGACTCGGAACTGCGGCGGAATGACCTGGGGCAAGCGCTTGCATCTGTGGAGTATGGCAAACCTTGATGCAAGTACGGAGGCCTAGATCGAAAAGAAATGTCCTGCCAGTGAGGTCGCATGACAGCTGGAAGTACCTGTGATGTCTCGCGGTTTAATTCCGCCAAGTTGAGGGTCATGACCATCATGATCATCTCGTTGTCGTCACTTTTTCGAATTGTCTTTCAGACTCAGCATGACGGGGAGACCTGAGGCGTTGGCTGGGCGCACTTGAGGGTTTTGCCCTAGGACGTCGCATGAGTCATAACCCACCCGCTGCCCACAGAAACGTTAACTTCCCACCGCTACCGCCAACCACTGCAGTATACTGTCATCAGGAGGCATCTCCGTCGTGTAGGTCACATGACAAGACCGAACGCGGGTTCGATTAGCTTCCATCAAATTTTACCAACAGAGGGCTGCTTGACCTGGACTTGTGCGTCCGGGTCAAAGCGAAAAAGATAGATTTGTTGGTTTGGTTGATAAGACCGGACCCAACCGGGATCTAGCGCGGGAACTCGTTGGCGGAAACCAGGACGACTTGGACAGCCAATAGCTTGAATTACAACAATTCCTCCAAACTCCTATTTTCTATTATTGTTGTTGGCATCATCCATAACCTTGTGATCTTCATTCCGCCGACAATATCTCGGAACCTGACAAACCATCCATTGGCAAAACAAAATACGGTACAATACGAACCCTTCCACAGGGCGGTGGGACCCATTCGGCCACTTGGCATGCTAATAACCCACACATCATCAACTGAATGAACCATCATCATCATCATCAAGTAGAACGCGGGCGCGCTCAACCCACGTCATCCAAATAATCGTCCACACGAAGGAGAAGCTGGTCCTGCTCCATATAGATCGCTCTGCATCCTGGTTTGTAAACCATCGTGTCCAGGTGCGACAGCGCCGTCGATACATCGTCTCGGAACCATTCCCCACCGGTTTCCCTCTTCCGCTTCCTCGTCTGAATCCCCTGTCCGTAGTTCCCCTCCTTCCTCGCCACCCACATGACGATGGTCGTCCTTCACCAACCTTGACGCCCTCGCTTGCCGAATCCTGTACGGATTGTAGTCAGAAAGACGTATTTGATGGCCGCGATGGTCGAGCGTTGCTCTGCGCTCGCCGAGTAGATTCCCCCACTCGAATGACGTGTGATCCGACATGCTCGTGGATCGCGGACCCCACTCGGCCCACGGCACGGCACCATCACCGTTATTGTCTTAGGAATCGGCATGAGCCGTCTGTACCCCCTCCTCGAAGATTATTCGACGGCGGCGTGAGCGAGCAAGGTGGCACAACGCACGACCAAGTCGAATATGCGCGCCTCTCTCTTGCTTCTTGCCGTGATCTGCATCACAATGCTTACGATGCTGTCACAGCGCGACTGCGCGCGGCGGTACACCGGCCACTTCCCGCGGGAGAATAGCTAGTGCCCCGGATCTCACCGGCGCAGACAGCCCAATCCGGACAGGCGCCGTCTCGCAGCGGCGGCAGGAGGAGCGTGTACAGCTTGTCCATGTGCGGTCCGTTGTCGTCGCTGCCGGCTTTCATGCTGGATACCTGGCACAGCTCGATTCTGGGTGGGTTTAGTTGGACGAGCGCAAGGACGTCTTCGGATATCATCGTAGGGATTGATCCATATTTCCCCGCAAAATTGTCCCGTACAGGAACGTTGATCGTTGTCCACTGCGGGCCCTCTACACTATTGTGGTCCTTCTCGTTGCGACTCGCCCCCGCACTTATGCCCCTATCTGTACATCCACGTCCGCCTGCGCCCAAATTCCCATGCACACCCAGATAAGAGTATCCAGCGCGCACTCCGGGTCCCTCCCTAACCCCCGCAACGAACCAAGGCCTAAACAAGAAATGACAATGCGCACCTTCAATCCCATCCTCCTCCCACCCTTGGTCCTGCTCAACCCTCACAGTCCCGGTCCGCGCCGCTGGTGATGATCCTAGAGGTGCAGTAGGTGTGGGGGCGGGGCTCAGACCCGGTATAACCTCCCTGTGAGACCCGGTCTCGGCTCCTCGCGCGACGGCATCGCAAAGCGTATATTGGGCGGCCCGCATAATATCTCATCGAGCGTTGTCCACGCATGATTCCACGCTTCTAGCGCCGCCACTCGCTCTGAAATCGTCGTCGTCGTCGCCGTCATCGCTGTCCCACCTACTCCCAATCTGTATCTGGGGTTGCGGCTGTGCTTGCGCCGGGTACGAAAGGGTCGAAAACGCCCAAGAGAGCCGCGCGCTCGATGTATCGCACGAGCTGGGGTTGCGCGATAGCTGCGTTGAGCGCGCGGCAGGTTTGACGGTACGCGGAGAGGGAGGGGGCGTCTTGGTGGGAGAGGAGGGCGAGGATGTGTTCGATGAGCTTGGGGGGTAGGTCGAGTAGGTGCGTTGGCATCGTTTGTGGACGCAATCGATATCGAGCACCTGTACTTGGGTACTTGGGTGTTCTGGATTTGAGACTCGGAAGTCTCGGCCCGCACTGGCAGAATGCATGCAAATGTAGTACGACAGCGACGTCCTGTCTGCAATTCTCATTCAAATACGGCTGGTACGAATACAGTCGATGAAATGTGCTTTCCTCTCTTCAAGTACCAACAGGCACTCTCATCAAGAGTTACAAGGGGTAAGGCGGGGTTTGCTTACCTCTGTGCGCACATTGTCCTCATCCATGAAAATCCCCTCGCAAACTGGGTACTGCGTGACGGTCTCGACGTACGGCAAGCTCGACTCGATATCGCCACAGAACCACTCACCGCCGCGATACGTCGACGTCTCGGTGACAACCTTCATCACGCTCCCGCACTCGAGCTCGAGCCCCTTCTCGGGACCACCCGTCCGCGCGAGCGCGCCGCACGCGGAACGGGTTATAATCGCGCATCGTGATGCGCGTCGGTTCCACTTGCCCGACCGTCGCGCGGCGATCGCCGACGAGCGATACCCACGCGTGCGAGTCGCGCTCTAAGATACGCGTGTTCGCTAGCCCCCATTCCTCTCCGGCACAGTAAGCACACCCGTCGCTCCCGCTCATTCATCCTCACCCACTCCCACCTTCTCCCCTGCATGACACCGGCAGCAACCGCCTGCACCTGCGTTTTGGCGGTGAACGCGAGGAGCGTGCGACACCGAACCGGAGAGTTCGATCGAGCGGAATTAGTCCGAGACACAGTAGATGTGCATCACGACACTGGCGATACCGTCCGCAGGGATGGATCGCAAGTGTCGACGCGCGCCCCTGCCTTCCGGTATCTGTCATGTCGAGAGGGCGAAGAGCCAAGGGGGCGTACTCCGGCAGGCGTCGGTCCTTAGAGGAGGGCGCATGGCCTGGGTGTTCCGGAAGCAGGTCGCCCAGCGCAGGGACGCGTTCATGGTCAGCTCGGGTAGGGGACAGACGGTTTCGGATGCCACATCGGGCGCGCCGAGGTTGGGTAGTCGGTACAGTTCGAGCGCCGGTTCACGGGGGCAGCTCAGCAGGATGATCCCTTCCGATAGCACGAGGACGGAACCGTACACGCCTGCGCGCGTTGAGTGAAGCTATAAAGTGGACCATATATATGCTGGTCGTATCGACGGCGGAGGAGTTGGGGGAGAGTACAGACACACCTCTTTCACCCATCCTTCTTTCCGTGTAACTAAGTGGATGGTGCATAGCGTGCCCTCGTTGCGTTGAGTGACCATTGGGTCTTCGACCCAATACGGGGTGTAGTCGCCGATGACTTCCCGCATCTGCACGTATCATACGTTGCAAGCAGACGCACCAGCGACAGAGATCTCCAACGTCAGTCGTGATGCCAACGGATGTGGCTTCCCGGCACTAAACCACACGGGACAAATCTTCGACGTTGTCCTCTGGCGGTCCGCATGTCGGGTACCCTATTAGGCGACACAACCAGCTGAGTAACTTATAAATCCCGCATGAGAAAAGCGGGGAAGGGAAGAGGAAGAGGCAATGTGTGAAAAAGCGAGCGAGAGAGCGAGAGGTCGGCTTACGCACGAGATTGCTATTGAGAGATCCAACTCCGAGGCAAATGCAAACACGAGGACGTTGGGCGTATCGATCATGATGGTCGTCCACCGCGCGACATCGATGAGAATGTAGCGTGCATGTCGAGAAACAAGTAACCGGCCGACCTGCCGTATCCCTCACGGATGATGACAAAGTACCACCCAAAGGAAAATTCGACGGGTGGTCAGCGACCGTTCGGGACAGGCGCCTCGATGCGTGCGTTGGACTCGCGAAAATCGATCTCTTGCCGCGCGGTTTCTCAGTGTTGCAGCGCGACGAGGCGCTCAGGTAGAGAAAGGCGGGAATCGTACGCACCCGAGAGGGCGGTGCGGGATGATATATTGGGTAAGCTGCGAATTGACAATGAGGTCGTTTAGCTGGCGACATGCCCCCGGCATGCGAAAATGTCGTTAGGGCAGAGGTTGGAGACGATTTTGATGAGGAGTACGTTCGAAAGCGAGAAGATGGGAGGGGTGGGGATCACGGAGGGCGAAGGGCTCGTCGTATCTTCTGGTGGTGGTCGGCTTTCAGGGGGTCCTATGCTGAGTTCGGGGATTCTCGCTTCGAGGGATGGATATGCGTGGTCACGATGATGAATAGTGTACGGGTCACCAGTTGCTGCTGATCTGATGTCGGTCATTCTGTGTGCCTTGCCAAGTCTAGTACGTGGCGCTGGGATGAAAACTCAAATGATGTCAGCACCGATGACAGCACGTGCTTGTGGAAAAAAAATGAAATTACTGCAATAGAGGGAACGAGCCAAAGGCTCCTATCTTCTATCGCATCATTCAAGTTCTTGGCACCATCCATAACCTTCATTCTTTGTGCGTCTCTCACTGGCAATCCTGCCAGGCTCTGGGCATGACATGCATGACACTTCGTTAATCTGTTTTACAGCTCCTTTTGTTTTTGTCCCGACTCATGTGCTGTACCGATTCCTAGGTCAGTACAGTAACATGGGAGAGATGTCATTCTATGCCTGATGAAAGGACAACAATATTAATTATAGCGTGCGGATTCGGTGATGGCGAACAGAATACGATGTGATGCAAAGGAAAGCGTAGTTGAACACGCGAGAGTAAGCAAGCAGAATGAAGCACCAGAAGCATTTGTATGAGAATAAACGAAAACATATGGCAAATCGACGATCACGAGTGTGAGCGTTATCCGATTGTTTTAATAGCGGCCTGGGCCTACAAGTATACCAGTAGGATTCTAGTATGTCGGCACGGTGTACTCCGCTGAGCAGAGATTTGGCCAGGTCGCCTCTCTCGGTGACGTGAAAAAAGCGTACGCGTATTCAGGTCCGGATGGATCAACCATAGAGGATCTGTGGCTCAGGTCGCCACGACATTCACCAACAAGTGAAGTAGATATTGGGATAAATCCAGTGAGGTTGGATGAGGTGTTGGCAGCCGTGCGTCCATCTTGACGGGTCTGATTCCTGAGAGAACGGCTAATAGTCAACAATCATTAATGTCTTATAGTGTAAGTGCATGTGCCAACCAAGTTTGTGTATGTCCAGCTGAAGCGTCCAGGTCCTTCGCCATTTGAGAACCCCCGTCAGTGCGCGGAATTGTCACCTCTGCAAGCTCGGGCTGCTGATCGTAGTCCAGAGGCGATTTAGCAAACGGGGAGACGGGTTGGAGCTGTGTGACTGCGAGCGGTTGCAGCGTCAGAGGTTGCAGCAGAGATTCAACACCACCCCGTTCGAAGTATTCAAGGGTGGGAGACGAACTTGAAACCTCTTCATGTGGCAGATCTCTCGTTATCATTGTCGACCAATGACGCGTCCCTGTAGCCTGTTCTAGTGCCGCGTCAGGATCGACATCAGGATGCCTTTTCACGAGGTGCTCCCTCAACCTGTATGGCCGACCCCATGCGTAATCACGACAATACATGCACAAGCGGGCTTCGTGCACGTCCCGGTGATGTCGTCTCACGCCTTGCCGCTGTGAATATCTCTTACCACAAATATTGCATGAGTATCGGCCATTAGGAGCTCCATCCATGCCAGCTAGCCTTCGAGACGACGGCGTGGGATCCTCTCCTGTCTTCTGAGTTTGGTGATCCTGGTCTCGTGATGTCCTCTGTTCCTGATATTGCACAAATGCCTGCGTGGAGGGGGTCCCGGAGAGGACTGATGGTTCAAAGGAATTAGGCGCCGTGTCAGTGAGCGTAGATCGATGACCCTGGTCCAATGGAACACCAGTCGAGATCCCTCGCAGGTACCAATCACGACTAATGTCCACACCAGGAGGGCTGGCGCATGTTGGGTCCTGACTGGCATCTGAGATGACGACAGCATGATAGTACCTGAAACCGATGAATCCTTCCAGGGTTGACTGTGCTGACTGTACACAACGGAAGCCGGTTGATTGGGTCAGATCGGAGCGCTCCGCCAGATTGAGCCTGAGAAAGTTTCGTACCATGATTGATGAAGGTAACACTGGCAATGACGGGCACATGTAGTCCAAAGGATTGACAAATTGAGGGTCCCGACCATGGATATTGGCGATAGGGAATATAGGGCATAGTGTCGCAGCTGTTCCGCCGACGTTTAGGATGGGGGGAGGCCGTACCAATCGGAAGGAACCACCGGTTGCCTCTGAGGTTTGAGCAGTGGAAATGTCGACGGCTGAGACGCAAAATACGTCCTCCAAGTCCATTTGGGGGCTGGATGTGGATTCGTGACGGATGTGGGGTCAAATAGCCCTTTTCGAGTCTTTGGCAGAGGTGCCATCAGATTTTTAAGGAGGTCAGAGATGGTTGGCTAGCTAAGCTCTAATGCTGTGATGATTTGGACCGGAGATTGTGAGGAAAGCCCAAAAAAGGATGGGCCAAAAGGGAAAGATCCCCAAGCGCTACGTGGCACTGCTGTGCCATGAGGTGAGACCAGGTACAGATCTTAAATCCCGCCCTTGCGACCCGGCGGCACTGGCAGTATCATCCATGATCGGCTATTTCTTTCTATTCCCCAGTGAATTAATTGGCCGCAAAACTAGGAGCCAGCAGCCGCAGGCAGGACGAGAGTATAGAGAATTACATCCCTATTCCTTATCGTGCCTAGTTTGGCATTCCTTAGGCTAATGACCTGCCAGACGTGCCCCTTAGCTCTTCAATACGTCGATCCCAGCGCTAGGATGCGAGTTACCATCGTAAATAATCAGACGCCGAGCACTTCGAGGCCGAAGTGTAAATCTTATCAGCAGGCGCAGATTACCCCGTCCTCTACTGTCACCAAGAACACCACGTCAGGATTCAAGACGAAATGCCTTCGAGTCGCCGCCTTCGCACTCCCAAAGTTTACCTTTGGAGGCATCGTGCAGGCCTCTTAGTGGGAACAACATGCGTAGTAGATCCGATGCCAACATAGCGACAAAAAGGAGAATACAGAGGAGCATCGGGGAGAGAAATGTTGACCAGATGGAGCAGACACGCCGGATTTACGCACTAAAGGGGTATGGGACTACAGACAAGCCGTTCTGACCGGGGCAGGTATGAAGACCCGTCCGTGTTTCTATGGGGGGGGGGTCGAATTAGTCGTTAGTGCCACCACCAAATTAAACTGCCGAGGCTACGATCCCCAAAGGATACTGTAGCAGACACCCTAGAATGATTTTGTCGTTACCTCACCTATATAGTACTAGTAGGTATACATGAAATCAACACGTCGATGACCGGATGGCAGAGCGGCGACTTAACTATAAAAACTGTCAAAGCATTGTTGGGATACCTCGTTGCCAGTGGGCACTTGGCGCCTTCCGCAAGTTACACAAGGCACATGAAGTGTCACACTACTGTGGACTGTCACAAGGTCAGGCACTGTCTCCAAGAAGTCCCAGAACATGAAATAATGTGTGATGCCCATAGATCAGGCCGTCAATTGGTGCCAGTGTCAAGGGTCAAGACGGCGCACGAGGTGGTTAGATGACTGGAACTTGGAGAGAACGGCATCGTGAACTCGGGGTGTTGAACCAAAGTAGAAAACCATGGGATGACTCGGATGAGTGGGTCCATTGATTTCTGGTCCAAGCGGTCCTTCAAACCTTCTCCTTTCAGGATGAATGCCGGGGTCGAGTGGTATGTATCCGAAGCCTAATAAATACTAAGGGTCAGGTCTGCACGAGGAGCCGTAGGTGGTGTTGCTGGAGAGCTGAGTTGAGTTGAGTTGTAACTCAGGCTAACTACCGACATGCGCCAGGGGCCTCCACCAATCAGCTTTCAAGGTGTGATATTGTTTGGTTTAGCGTGGCACCGCACCAAATGCAGCAACCCTAGCTCCAAACTAAATGCACCTCGTGCAACTCTTTCAACTTGTATGGAGGGTGAGTTTGCAACTCAGCTAACTCAACCCAGGTGAGTCAGAGTTAACTCAACTCTCTGGCAACACTAGCTGTAGGCCAAGGTCGCTTAGACATACAGGCAAATGCCACTAGCAGAAACAGTACAGTTCTGGCACTAAGCGATGCTGGATCGAACCCCTGATCGTGAAGAGGTGTCGGGGCCGTGAGCGCTAAGATTGTACGACACCCTGACACCCATACAGTGAGGCATCCGGTCAGCACAGGACCAACGTTAGCCATTTCACTTGAAAATTGCCCGCGGGTATCCACAGCACGGGTTTTCTACCATGCGTTTAGATCTAAGTCTCCTATTGTGGAATTGAGCATGACCGCAACGCAACATGCGTGCGATCTTAGGGTCGAAAGGCCTTAGGCCTTAGGTAGGGTGTGAGTAACAGCTGCCCAAAGTCATGCTGTGACGATTATGGTACGTCTCCTGAGTTGCAATTATTGCCAAGAGTTGGTCAATTAGATGTCGATGTCGACTCGGGTAGGCGGGTAGGAAAATTCCGGTATCCTGGTAAGCTTCAGCGGAGTCGGAGTGAGTTACATTGGCACGTGTTAGTCACATGCCAAGGTCGCTACATGCTCCCACTCACATCTTAATGATCTTCACCCTGACCCCCGGGGCCTAATCTCGAGGCGATGTGATCTGTGCATGCTACTCAGTGCCATTACATTAAAACTTCCAAGAATGTCGTGATCGATGACGCGCAGCAATGTAGCACAGCGACCAGGCTCACCAAGTATTCACTTAGGTACTACTGTAGCTAGTAGATGATCCAGGGGATCGACTCTGTATTGTTAGGGCGAAAGCCCTGGGGTTTATATACATGTGAGGCCGTGACTGTGACGTGCATACTACCATATGTGCGTATGTGACCTATGTATCATAATTACCATGAATTGGGAAGTGCACCTCCATATCTGGATGGTAGCACGTGTTGGACTAATGCGTCTTCAACACTCCCCCACGTTTAGTATACCCTAAAGGTAAACAGAAACGATCGCGCATGAGTGATGCAACCTTTTATAGGAGCGTGGTCTCCAAAGGGTTCGCATCAGCAGACATTCCAGCCTATCACTGGATGTATTCCGAGTCATCACTTCAAAGGAAGCGATTGATTGACTCGAGGAGTATCCTTACTTTTGCAGTCTTCCAAATAGGGACACAGGGACGGAAGTTTCTCTCGAAAGTATTCCGAAGGCCTGTCCTTTTGGTTAGATGCAAAGGCGTTTCGTGGAACGACCACTCCTTGACAGATCCTTTAGACCAGTCGACAGAATCCACATCTGATTCTGCATAAGTCGACATCCTGGTCCCACAGGATATATGCCTGGTTTCAGTGTGCTTGAAGACAGACATATATCTTGTGGGAGCTGGGTGATAACTAATGCATACGTCTATGCATTCATCCCTGTCCCTGCCGAAGATAGAGGTCCATCTACAAAGTAGCTTTTGTATACAGATCCCTGTTTTCGACAGGGAGCGCGGATGAATGTATATTTTATGTGCTACTGTACATGTGACTCCTCCTCTTTGCCGAAGATAGAGATCCATGTATAATGCAGCATTATATACAGAGCCCTATCTTCGACAAGAGGAGGGGCCGCATGTATAGCTTTATCTGCTACTTATGTGAGAGCGAGTATAGCGACTAACGAAGTACAACTTCGTCATCCTCTTGGGGAAGGAAATGGATTGAAGAGTGTCCTAATCTTCAATCCGTATCCTTTCTTAAGACGATGATGAAGTCAACTTTGTTAACCACTATCCTCGTCCCCACATAAGAGGTTTTTTGTCAGCTGATACTACTTTTTCTCTCTACACTGAAAGGAGTGTCTGAATATCCCTGCTCTTGGTCTTCCCGCAATAGGGCTACGCAGAGTGAAGTGTTTTTAAACAACAACGCTCTACACACCCTTATTGCAAGAATCAAGAACATGGATATTCCACGCTCTCTTCACCAATCTCTTTTGAGGTTAAACAGATGTAGGCTTTTGTCAGCTTACACCTGCCTCTCCTTGAAAGGATTAGCAAGGAAAGAGTGAAACACCATTTCTTAGGTGTTCTGCTCGAAGGATATCCCTAATGTACTTCTACATTTTAAATACTTGTCCCTACTAAGGTTCTTTGTAAATATATCGGCGTAGTTCTCTGCTGTCTTGACAAAGTATAACTTTACTTTGCCGGACTCCACTACTTCTCTAATGTAGTGGTAGCGGATATCAATATGCTTTGTCTGCTTTTCTTGGACTGCATTGGATGCTATAAAAATAGATCCTTGATTGTCTCCGCAGAGTGGTATGGATTGGAGATTGATGCGCAGCTCTCCAAAGAGATTTTGTATCCATACTAATTGGCGGCATGTATCAGACAGCACCATATACTCTGCTTCTGTGGAAGAGAGTGCGATAGTTTTCTGCACTTTGCTCTGCCAGGAGACTGCAGCTCCACTTATGAGAACTATATAGCCGGTGTTAGATCGTCTAGTGTGCGCAGAACCCCAATCAGCATCAGCATATGCGATGATTCCATCTCTGGATCTTCCATATGTGAGTGAGTAGTCAGCGGTACCAACTAGGTAGCGACAAATGT
>Ga0307512_10003723_pt1 | contig 17292 bp, 20 predicted proteins | sample 14_EM_MG_FD_200267 | JGI IMG/M metagenome (GOLD analysis project Ga0307512, IMG submission 200267) | Populus trichocarpa ectomycorrhiza microbial communities from riparian zone in the Pacific Northwest, United States - 14_EM | ecosystem: Host-associated > Plants > Roots > Unclassified | place...
CGCACCTATCTCTGCGATGGGAATAATGCGCGCACCCCCCGGGTAGCGGAAGTCCGTATCCTAAGCTCGTAGTGCGTGAGGGATTATTGGCATTGGCTGTAGATAGCCAGAAGCGATCCTGCTCAATAACTTTTTGAGTTAGTTGTCTCGCAACCCAAGAGGGTGTCGTAATCTACGTTGGCGGAGTATTGGTTGGTCGCCAATTAAATCTCTGGCGCATCGCCGAATAGCCTGAATGGTGAGGCATTAATATCCACGCGATATTATTATGATGCAGTTAAGCGTCTGCGTTATATGGCGTCAGAACGTTCCAACTACTGAAATGAAACGATAAGCAAGATGTCTAAGTTGAAGTTATGAGTTGTCATAAGTTGCGTTTGATATCTTGCAGGATGATGGCCTCATATGAGGAGCGTAACGCTTCAAAACCAATCATGCATGAACACGATAACCTAGAGGGAACTCGTGGCGGAAACCGGGACGGTGTCCCGATAACGCTATCAAGCAAAACCATTGTCATAGTCATTAGTGGCGGCCAAACTTGAGCCTGCGACAGGATTATAAAAGACTCACATTGTTTCCCTGACAATGAGAAGGACAAGCTCTAGCAGCGAACAGTCAGATACCCACCAGTGAAAGAAGACTTTTATTTATTATTGAGTTTTTATGATACCTATACCTATTATTATATATATAAAATATATTAGCTTAAGTACGGCAGCACCGTACCATTAAGTATCCCTACGAAGACGAATGACTATTACCTTCGACAACGAATCAGACGTTATAGTTTACGCCTTAGAGAAGATCATATCTTACAGCCGAAGGACTCAACAAATATTCGTGGCCCAGTGCATTTGGTGGCTAGCTTCGATTATCGGACTTGAACAAGGATTAATAGTTCATATCGACAACCTTAGAGAAAGGGAACGACAGGTTCCAGAGGTTAATCAAATCAAGTCAACGAACCCCGATAGGCTTCAGCAGATACTGTCAGAGAGAGCTGTATCTTCGACACCAAGGGATCTTACGGAAGATTCACGATTGGATAGGATACTTGTGAGCGCAGAAAGGGTTGTTCAGGAATCCCTTAGAGATCGCGCCGTTGGACAACGAGGACGAGTCAATCCTTTACCTACGACTAAGAAGCAACTTAAGAAGGCCCGGAAACTGGAACTTCGTCAAGAGAGAAATAGGAAACAGGAAGCTGAACGGAACCTGAGGTTTCGAAATAGGCGAACTACGGTTATTCAGAATTACAGTAAAGAATAGGATCTACGGCCGTACGACCAGTACTTTCGACAAGTAAAGTTACTTAGGATCTAGTACCCCCGTAACATTCACCTCTAAGAAGGGGGTACAACTTCCTCAACAAATGAGACAATGTTACAAAAAGAACAATGGCTAGAAGTTGGGGCTATGGAAATTAACTTAGTTGACGATATCGAAGCAATTCAAATATCGGCAATGGAAGTAGAACAGTTATTACCAGAGGCCAAGGAAAGGATCAAGGAAAAAGTCATGTTGGACGACAAATATAGGGAAATATGCAAACAGGTCGCAACTAACGGAAATGTGGATCAAAACTTTTCATTGATAGACGAACTGTTGTGTAGGAAAGGCAGACTATACATACCAGAAGGATTGCAACAAACGGTAATCCAGTCAGAACACGATTCAAAGGTTGCGAGCCATTTCGGAAGAAAAACAACACTGGAGTTAATTACCAGGAACTTCTATTGGACAATTATGGAACGAGACGTATGGAAGTATTGTAGCGAATGCGACCATTGCCAAAGGACGAAAGCCCCCAGACATGCCAAGCATGGACTTGTGCATCGTTTAGAATTGGCATGAATACCATGGATGCATATCAGCATGGACTTCATTACCGATCTTCCAGAATTCGAGGGAGCAACAATAATCTTAGTGGTAGTGGATCATTTTACCAAAATGGCGCATTGTATGCCGATTAAAAAGAAAGATTCACCCACGGTGGCAAGGGCTGATGTGGAAAACGTATGGAAATATCATAGTTTCCCCAAGGACGTCGTGTCCGATAGAGATTCTACGTTTAAAGGCAGCTTCATTACGGACCTGTATAACTACCTGGGAATTAAATGCAGTATGTCCACTGCTTATCATCCTCAGACCAATGGGCAGGCGGAATGCATTAATCAAGTAATCGAATCGTATCTAAGATCGTACTGCAATTACCAACACAACTACTGGGCCTCGATGATACCAATGGCCAAGTATGCCTATAATAACTCGAAGCATACGTCAAGCAAGATATCTCCCATCTATGGGAAATACTGATTCGAACCACAAACCACATGGCCAACAGAGATCCAGTTTCGAAACCCAGCATCGGAATTATATGGGCATTATATGACAAGCATACATATAAAGCTCAAGGAACGATTAACCGAGGCGGTGGAATTATTACAGATACATTACAACAAGCGAAGGAAAAGCATCGAACCATTTAGAAGAGGAGAATTGGTTAAGTTGAACGGGCGAAATATTCGGACAAAGCACAGATGCAAAAAGTTGGAAGATAAGATGCTTGGACCTTTCGAAGTACTATCGGTAGGAAGCAACCAACGATACTTCAAACTCCAATTACCGGATTCCTGGAATATACATTGGGTCTTCAATATCGATTCGCTCGAACGCTATAAAGGGACGGATCCTAAGAAACAGATAATCGAGATTGAGGCCGACGGGGATGACTGGGTAATGAAGTCGATAATCGCAAGCGGACCTTCTGATGATAATACCAAGCAACATGTGTTTCTGGTTAAGTGGAAGGATTTCACGCCCGAAGAGAATACATGGGAAACATACGGAAATGTGGCGGATCACAGTATGGAGTTATTGGAGGAATATTATAAGAAAAATCCTATGGTAGAAAAGGATGGGAGGTTCGCAGGAAGTAAAGGAAATAAGAGAAAATTGTTAAGGAAAAGAATGAGGATAAAAAGATCGTAGGTGGAGCTATGGTTTACTTTGTTAAAAAATTATTTTGGTTTTAAGTTTAATTTTTCCAGAAGACAAAGCACCATTGAGGTCACTGGTCTTAGAGAAGGGGGTGATGTTAGGGGTTCTCCCTATAGCGATAATGATACTTGAGTATGGTCACTGAATGCATACATATCTAACGATGTGCAAAACACCTATGCATTGGACGCTCGAGATGGTCAGTGACATGCTCTTTAGTGGGGGTTCATGTCAGTCGCGCAAAGAGATACGCAGAGGCGCTATCTTCGTTCACGCCTGGATACTCTGCGGGACACGCATGGTAATCATGCACGGCAGTTGACAGTCACTATGTGATTAAGAGGACTCTTCTCCCGTACCTGTGACAGGCTAGGATATGGAGGGGCACTTTCTGATGTGGAGGGGAGCCTCGACCTTAGCATGACATAACTGAGGGATTAATGACGTAGGCACTGCCTAGAGCGAGCACTACTCGTTGACTCGAGTGGTCTGGATGGCAATGTAACATCATATCGGATACGAGCTTACGGGTCAATAATCTATGTTGGCATAGTATCGGTTGGTCGCCGATCAAATCTATGAAGCAATTCAATAACTCACTCATTGAGGGATTTCAAAAGGCGATACGCACTATCAACTTGGTTGGTAGATATTCCAACTACCGACTTGTACGATTGCAAAAGATGTCTGAGGTAAGAGAGGATAAGCTGATATCGTGCGATGGATGGCCTGATAAGTGATCAGAAGCGTAATGCTTTCAAACAACACTGCAGGAGGCTACTACCTGAGGGTGTAGTGGTATGTTATCATCGGGCGCTAAGAGAGCGAGGCCGAGGAAAATGCTATCACACCTGAGGAAGAACGAGGGCTATAAAAGAGCCAGTGATGGTCGAAGGAATGGAGGGTCATCATCGAGAAGATTAGGTTTCAGAGAACACCGAAGACGATCTTAGAATATTATTAAGAATTCTATCTACTTTCAAAATTACTACTCTTATTCACCAGCGCGATCAGGCTACGTATGTCTGGACAACGACAGACACAATCCGAATACGCTCTGCATCAAGTTGCCGTATTGTTCGGAGAGTCACTTTCTCAGTTGGCCGAAGCTGGTTTAACCCACACTTACTGCGAGGTGTTTCATTTTTGCGAACTCGAGAATATCGACTACCTGGTGTTGAGGTATCTGAACACCGGCGCATCACCATTCGAGCAGTGAGCAGAGGAGTGGCCCCACGACAGGGAAGTATAAACTTCCGGAACGAAGGAGACCGGCTTTGGAGGAGATTCGATTTGGCGCGCTCTTGCTAAACAGTGCAAGAGGTTGAGTCTTAGAATAAGACGAGGAAAGAAAAAGATCATTAGATAGGCGGTCGTACTTAATTCAATAAATATTGTATTGATTATGGGGATTAAAAACCCTCTTAACACTATTATCTGCCAGTGTAGGGCTTCAGCTAATGCTTTCGCAACACGTCGCGTTGCATAACTTACTGTCTCCAAGTCGCTTGCACTCAGATACTGCCGTCTGTTCCACATGGACAGCTCCAGGAGTCTGCCCATTGCAAAAACAAGACGCTTCATGTCTAAGTGACCAAATCGATGGACGCTGCAACTGCCGGAGACCATTGATCGCGGTTTAGACACCACCTGCGGTTGCAATTGCCACTGCCTCTGTCTCTGCTTGTTTTCGGTAGTTCTCGTTCGCAGTGGATTTGTAATGATCGCACGGGCTTCTGGATTTGGACTGGGGGTAGGCAGGTTTTCAAGACCGCTGAGAGAAGTGGGAGTGCTAGCAATGCCGGATGCTGGGCTGGATACAACGCGACGGGTTGAGTCTGTCTGTATGGTTCTGCTGGGAGCTGTTGTGTTATGACTGCGTTTACCTGGCGTGGCGGTTGGAGTAATTATTGACCGTCGCTGGGAAGCGGACAGGGTGGAAGTCACGTGTTGAGTGATATCTGCAACGCGAGAATTGTTCAGCGAAGATGAGGGGGTGGAGTTCTGACCTTGGATTGCGGAGGGTATGAAACTCCTTCCTTCAGAGGAATCCCTCTCGCCAGCCGGTACGGAATCGCGTCTCTTAGCTGGTGGAAGAAGAGAATTCTCCCAAGGCCCACGCTTTTGTTGATTCTGACGATTTGCAAGACTTCGAACATTTCGTACGACTGGAGTCGTGTCAGGGTGAGAGCTTTGGGATGGCATATTCCAATATAGATGTTCAACGTTAAGAAGGTAGGAATAATATCCTCTGCATGCATATGCAAGGGCAGGCGAGGTAGACTCTTATTTCAGCGACCATGGACAGATTTGAAAAAAATGGGAGGCGCAGTGTAGTCCGCGCTAGACTCCAAACCCTGGCAATACTCGGTGACAAAATCTCTTCAAAAGGATTCAATTATGGGGTTCACTGCGATCAGATTAAACTCAGATTAAACTGAGAATTGATATTCACTGTTACAGCAACATCTGAAGGTCTATTTGCACCGCTTGAAGAGTGTTTATGCCATCTTGGCGCGATTGTCATCGTATTGCACTCGTTCTTGTCACAATACTTCCAACCATCGATTGTGTATATCTTCAGCTTCCCGGTGGAAATCCCCCTTTGGTAGAGCTCAAAGCATCACAAAGCGAGCAATGACGTATTCTCTATCCTATGACATCCGTTGCGAGTGCTTTTTCCACTGCTAGGCGTTGGTAGCCATGTAGGATGGTTGCACAGTTGGGACCAACTGAGAACTACTCAGTTTCCTCCAAGATGCACGAGGTCTGAGGGGTAAGAATGATGTGTGATGCAAACACAACTCCTGGCATCGTAAACTGTCTTCTCCGCGAGTACTACATCTCGTCTTGAGGCTTGTCATTCATGAGGTGCCTGGTGGTTCTGCAAGATGAATGCTGGGCCGTTTTGTGTTCGTTAACCAACAGAACTCACGAGTTGAACCAAGATATCGCCGGAACTCGAGTATACATATCCCTTCTTCCCGCCTACCCCTCCTTTCTCTTTTCCTCCCGTATTATACACACCGACAGCATCCTGATCTTGTCCTCACGTGACTTGCGCAAAACAACGCCTCTCATTTCAAAACACACTCAATAACCTACACAACTTTGTACTTTCTCTCTGGGCTTCCTTCCGCTACATGCAACTGTATTACAATGCTAACGTTTCGGATGTAGATTCATTTTCAACTCACAGCAATGGCACCAAAGGACAGTAGCAAAGGAAAGTGGAAGGCTATGGCAAATATGCCGACATCAGTTATAAATCGACGCTTGTCGTTGGATCGGGACTGTCTAAAGGGATTCATCTCGGAACACATCCATGGACTCATACGGAGATACAATGTTTGCGGCGTTATGGACGAGAGGGAATGGGACCACTTTTATGATATAATATTTCTTGATCCAGTGAACGACTCGCCACGTTTCACAATTCCAGCCAATGTGGCCGCACCGCAGGAGCAGGAGTTCGCCTTTTCGGGAGTGGTGGGCTGCCTTCTGCTCATATATGGGGCAAATGTTTGACAAAACCCATGACCACATGAACAATTGGAGGTGGAAGAACCCCGGTGCATTCGCGGATCAAGTCGATCGCTCCAATCTGCAGACAACCACCTCGGGGAAGGTTAAACGCACCGGCGAGCGTTTCTCTTGGTACGGTAGCGATGATCTCGGGGCAACGATTGAACCACCAAGCTGCCGGTAGTACAAGCAAGGCGACTTCCTGGCCGTCAGACCACTGGATTGGGATGAGATAATAGACGATGATGATGATCATGAGAACTGGGCGGATCCCGGAGCGCCGAGCGGTGGAAGGAGCCGTCCTGGCGATGGCAATAACAATGACGATGGCGAGGGTAAGGAGGACATGCCGGGCGGTGAGAAAGCGACCGGGAAAGGGAAGGGCAGAAAGGACGGGAAGGGGAAAGGGAAGGGGAAGGGGAAGGGAAACTGTAAAGGGAAAGGTATTGTTAAACAAACCCCAGGGGGAATTGATATCTCTCGTGCTGTTGCATTGCAGTTGCAGATGGAAAGGTATGAGGCAGACTCAGACACGGAGGGCTAACTAGTGCGGGTATATTTAGAGCCGGAAGCATCGTCTGCCATGTCGATTTCCCCAGATGATGATACCAACTCTACCGAGAAGTCGCATGGCGAATATGACTCAGAACTCGACCCTGATGTTGATATGCGCATGGAGGATAATGTGGACGCACCGGACGGCATTGATTTAGATGGCGATGTGGATATGGATAGGGATGGTGACAATGATGAGGAGGAAGATAAAGAGAACGAAGATGAGGAGCCGGTGGATGAGGAGAATGAGGACGAGGAGGAGGATAAGGATGAGGATGCTGGCAAAGAACCTCAGACGATAGGCCAGGGAGAGATAGTAAATACATCGGCTGACGATGCTGATACCATGGTAGACGATGAGCCAACCGTGCTACCTGAGCAAAGCCAGGAGATGCGCGAACACACCCGACGGCCACAACCTGCGGCGCATACCCCACGGCCACACACCCTGGAGCCTTCCCCAAGACCACAAACTCCGGAGACTCATACCCTGAGTGGGCTGGAGTTTTTGGGACTTGTGACCCCGCAAAAACCTCGCCCAGCGGCGCCAACTGTGCGAGAAGATGTGGCAGCCAGAAACACCTTGGATATCAATGTGGAGCTGCAGCTACTCGGCAAATCGGCAGGTGGCGACACTCTCCCCGATGGCCTTCTCCCGGATGTGCCTCTCCCGGATGATCCTCTCCCGGATGTCCCTCTCCATGATGTCCCCTTCATCGATGTCCCTCTCCCTTACGTCCCTCTCCCTGAGGCGCGCCCGGATGGCTCGGTAGGCGAGAAGTTAACCAGTCCTCGCGTTGCTTTTGCGTGAGAGTCGTGTTCTTGTCTTGTGAGTTCCCTTTGCTGTAATCTATTCATCTCAGGCACTGATTAAGGCATGGGTGGAGGTGTTTTGTTCGTTTGGGTTAGGGTTGTGGCCTTGTTCGTATCCTTTGTTCTAATCTATTTATCTCAAGCATTGAGTATTACACGCATCGCGAGGTTTTTGAATTGCTCAGAGTTTATTGTTTATTTATTCATAGTATTATGGGACATGGCGCATGCACTGTTTTTGCAACTCCTGGCGTGATGGTGTTAAGGCTCAATAAATCTCTCAAGTATTGTTAGCTTATACCCACACCAGACTGCTCAGGCCCTGCTCCAACTTTTGTCCCATTGTACAGTGAATACTCCACTCCTCCCGTGTCGTCGACTATGCCAGAGAAGACCCCATTCCGTTGCCCTGAAGTTTCATGCCCAAAGAAGTTCACCTCAGACAGCTGGCAACTTAAACATATCAAATTACACCATCCTGAACACCTTCAAGTTCCAAAGGATCTGACTGTTCGCAGTGCGCCCCGACACGTTGAACGCGCTCAGCGTCGTGAATTCAACGCTAACAAAGATTCAGTCAAATACATGGACTCGTTTCCTGTAACGGGCGGGGTCGGGCGCAGGTGATAAGGATGTTGCAGGACTGAACTCGAAGTGCGTATCGAGGGACAAAAATCGGAATATGTTTCAAAGTCGTACTATTGCTTGCTATACAGGAGAACGAGTAAAGAGAGAAGAAAAGGAAATCCTCCAACGCCATCAACAGTCTCTTTATATACAATTCGTCTGCCACTTCTCGAACCATTCCCTATGCTCCGATGTACCATCCGAATCTTATCCCATGATCTTACACACCACTTCACTATTCCTTATCATAACAACCACGCCATATCATTCCACATCGCAACACCTCAAACCACTTCTTTATCTTACTAAATTATACCGCCACCATCTCGCCGCTTTCTCCGCGTCTTCCAACGTCTCCGCCTTTCCGTAACACGATTCCTTCCACACCACCCGTATCCTTCTTCTATTATTCCCAGGTACCACCGTACCTGCCTGCGCCGTGACATTTCCCAACCTTGAACACTTTGAAAACATCGCAGACTCGGAGTCTCAACAACCGGCACCTCCTCTGGAGCGTACGGAAACATACCCCGGCGCTGGTGCTCTGCTGAGCAATTACATTGCTGAGTCATGGGAACGCGACGCTCAGGGTTGCCTTGAGACGAAACTACAGACCAATCCCTACTACCCGTTTGCGACACGTGAAGAGTACAAATATATCCAGTGTGGTATCAAGAAGAAGGGTTTGTTGATGTACTATGACACCGTGCTGAAGGAAGTAAACACCGCTCTGCATTTCCCAAGCTTCAAAAACGCGGATCGCATCCAGAAGCTCGTGGCTAGCATGCCAGATGATCAGGCTCTCGGGGAGTGGGAACTACACACTCTCAAGGATATGGGATGGAATGACAATCACCAACGGCCTATCGAATACTGGAGTCGAGATATCATCAAAAGCATGAGATGGTTGATGCGGCAACCAGCCTACGCCGAGCATCTCATTTACGCCCCTCAGTGTTGTCTTAACAGCGATACGCCACCGAAATGCCTCTATACTGAAATGCACACTGCGGACTGGTGGTGGGAGGCACAGGTAAGCAGAGATACTCGAGGATAATAACATGCTAATCGAGGTTAAGGCAACGCTCAGACTGGGAGATACACTGGTTTGCTTGATCTTCATGTCCGACAGAACACGTCTCTCAAATTTGGCTGGCGACCAGAAAGAGTGGCCTGTATATATGACAATTGCCGATCTATTTTCGAAGATCCGCCAGATGCCCTCAGCGCACACCGTCGTAATGGTCGGTCTCCTGCCGATTCTGTTCAAGAACCGCAATATTTCTCAGAAGCGGCTTGATGAGGAGTGGCAAACAAACCGAGAGGTGCTGGACGAAGTACTCCGGCTGGTACGGGGGTGTTATCCCTCAAGTAACTATTCTCCCTTGAGTAAGCCTCGGGGCACACGGCCGTAGGTCCTATTCCTTTCTGAGGTTTCGATTTAACCTCAACTCTTATATCCTGAAGCCTTTGCATTCGCGTGGCTGCTTCTTTATTCCTAGCTTCTTGAAGACGCTGAATCTTCCGAGCATTCTTAAGTTGTTTCTTGGTCGACGGCAAGGGATTTAATCGATTCCGTTGCCACTGATTTCGGGCCCTGCTAGACTCTTCTAGGCACTGCTCAGCACTATCCAGAATATTGTCACATCGTTGATCTTCCGAAAGGTCTATTGGCGTAGTTGACACTTCTCGAGTATCGGAGACTTGTTTGACTCGGTCTGGATGTATCGGATTGGGCGTAGTATCGGAGTTTCCTCGATCCTTTCGAGATAGACTGCTCCGTTCCCTATTCGCCTCTACTTCTCGTGCTTGAAGATTATCAATGTAAGCGATCAACCCTCACTCTAATCCAATGATCCCTGCTAGCCACCAGTTGCACTGAGCCACAAAGATCTGGTGAGTTCTTCTGGCGTAAGATATAATTCGTTCGAGTGCGTATACAATAAGGTGATTGTTGTTTTCGAAGGTAAAAGTCATTCGTTTAAGAAGTGCTTATCCACGGTGTGGGGCTGCCGCTACAGAAAGCTAATGAATTCTACAAATAAGAATAATAGAAATAGGTATCATAAAAACACTATAATAAATAATGATATTTCTCCCCTGGTAGGTCTCGATGTTCTCTCACTGTGTCCGCTTCTTCTTCATTGCCGGAGCAATGTGGTCTCTTTATAGTCCCTTGGCTTACTCCAACTGGAACAATGATTTAATCCCTCAAATGAAAGCCACGTATCTGTGCGTCTCATATTCTCAAAATGCGCCAGACTAATGAAGGCCACCCATCACTTTGGTTATCGTGCGCGATATCATATCGGCTCATAAATCAGACCATAGCTTCAACTTTGACATCTTGTAAACGTTGCAGATCGGTAGCTGGAACGCCTGCTCTCTTGAGAGACATGTCTGTGTTATTTATTCTTCCCAGCGAATAATAACTCATAGTCTTAAGCAGTAAATATCCGCTGCTATGTCAACGTAGACCTGTATGCGTGTAATCAATCTCTTGATTAACATTGCGTAACCATCTCACTCAAATCAATGAATGATGTCCGCTGTTGGCTTAACTTGCCAACGCCATAGTCCCTCAGTCATATGTGCTTAGGTTCTCCGCATTACTGCTTTACAATCATCAACCCGGACGTGCCTCGCTATCTAATACGTTTGGAAGACCGGAGTTCCCCTTACTTGCACGACTGCCGTGCAATAACTTTGCAACCGCGTAGTATCTAAGAATGGATCTGCTCAAGAACTATGGGCTCGGCAGGACCTAGTCCTTTCGATCTGGCTAGTAGTTGCATCATCAAATCAGCCGCCGCAGCACTTGCTTTCAATGAATCCGCCAAGCCACATGCTTGCTCAATCAAGACATGACTAGCATGACCCCGCTAAAGGTCACTCCGCATGGTAACAAGTACCACTACACTGCTAGGAGAGAATCCCTAACACCGGCGGGTACTCCAGCCTCGAACCTTTAAACGAAATCCCAACGCCGAGAGTGAGTATTACAACGGTCTCTGTGCAGATGGCAACTTCAGGCATTGCAAACCGGTTTTAGCAGCATGGCTTGCAGATTGCCCCAAGTATAGCGACCTACATCATCTCGAGCGGCATGTCTGTTTTTGGTGCGAGTGTCCAAAGAACCAACTTGGAGATTATGTCCCTTCTAACAAGCAGCACCCCCGGCGCGATCACAACCTATATAGAATGCTCAGCGATGCCAACCCCAAGGCAGCCGATGCCGAACTCTTGTCGCGCCATGTCCACCGAGGATTCAACGTGTTTCGACATATTCCCTGTATTGTGAGCGACCTCCCAAAGCCCGACCTCCTCCATACAATGCAGATCGGCATGCTTAACCACCTCCAGTAGTGGATTTTCCACTTCATGAAGACACACAAATGGCTTGACAAGTACAATGCACTCTGGTTATCCGTGCCTGCTTACCATGACCTCACACCACAACATAAGTCATATGAGGTCGTTTCTCAATGGAATGAGAAGGAGATGAAAGAAATGAGCCGGTACCAGCTAGGAGTTGTAACCCAGTCTCTACAAGGCGGAAGCCCCGCTCGGCGTCCCATATTCAATCGCGCAATCGAGTGCACACGGGCATTGTTAGAATTCTATATGTATGCTCGATATAAATCTCACGATGATGCAACTTTGAGCTACATGGAGGACCCCTTGCATCATTTTCACACCTTCAAAGATGTTTTCTTACTCGGGCGAGCCGGCAAAAAGGTGAAGGCCAAAGCCAATGCCCGGAGAACGGAACTTGTGAAGGGACGCAAGGTAGACGAGAAAACAAATGCTCAAACTTGGACGCCGTCAGAGATGCGGCGCGAAATGAACGCCTGGCGGGATGATATCAGCAACGGGATAGATGTTGCCAAGGAGTTGGATGCCGACTTGAACTTTCCGAAGATCCACTTGATGTCTCATTGGGTCGAACAGATTTGTCGATACGGAGCCTTGCACCAGTATTCTGCCGAGAGACATGGACAGGCACATGAAACAAACCTCAAGGACGGTTGGAATGCCTCAAATCACAATCTCAACTACCTGCCGCAAGTAATCACCTTTCAGCATCGCATTCGCTGCTCCGAAATCAGTGAGCTCAATCTCCAAGCCCTCGCTCAGGGGTCGGGAGAACAGCGCTGCCGCCTGCAAAGTCTTTTCCTGTGGTGCTGATCTGGCTGCCCCCCTGGGCTCCCAGACATATGTGAAGCCCCAATTCATGGGGCCCCAAAACCGCCGCATTGGAAAGCATCCTGACGCTATGATCAAAGACTTCAGAGCATTACTCGACAATCCACAAGATACAACGCACTGCGTGGCAATATACAGTGGCACATAGGAGTTTGTCAAGCATAAGAGTGGTAACAAGACGTATATATCAGATGAACAACTGCACGCAATGGAGCTCTGTATTTTCCATGGTATTAAGGTTCAAGTTGAGGATTTAGATGGTGAACGCATATCTCAGATGTGTCAATGCACAGGAAGCCAGAGCTGGCGCAGAGGGGATCGACGGAACGACTGGGTATGGGTAAAGTAACGCCCGGGGAGGTGTTATTGCGCGCTGAATGGGTGTCTCCAGTGGCAACTGCAACGACAATTCAAAATCAAACTCCTATACGATGATGGAGCTTTCGTTGAGTGCTGGTTCGCCCTGCCGCTCACCACAATACCTGAAAGCTTGGGTAAGTTGGATCCCGTCTCGAAATTTGTACAAGTGAGAAAAGCACCAGTAGCGGTTGCTTTGCAAGTTTTAAGCCTGGGAAATATTGTCGGCTGCACTCACGTCATGCCCGAGATAGCTACCAGTAGTAAGACAGGTGATGGACGGAACGAACAATCGACTGTCAATTGCCACATAGATTTGGTGACTTGGAAAGATGTGTATAAATAGTAAAGAGAGAATTGCGTTTTGCACGCAGGTAGAAGGAACACAAGGTGAGATTTTCGCAGCATCACCCATTGCCTTGCAATCCCGTTTAATTAGTACAGAGAGAATTGCGCAAGTAGAAGGAACACAAGGAGAGATTTTCGCAGCGTCACCCATCGCCTTCCAATCCGGTATAATTAGTAACGAGAGAATTGCCCAAAAAGAAGGAACGCGAGGAGAGATTTTCACAGCGTCACCCAACGCATTGCAATCCCGATGCAAGTGCGTACCCAATGAACCCATTCTGAAGTATGGTCACAGTTGGCCACCAGGCTAGTGTGATCGTTTAAAATAGGAGACCAACAGAACGAGAAGAAACGGTGAAACAGCGATCAGAGGGCAATATGGAACGCGACGCGTTGAATTGACGCTGGGCGTGGAGTAATCCACCACCGGCGTGTCTCTGACGGCTCTGACGGAGTGCGTCCACTCTGTCGGAGCCATTCCGCCCGGACGGAAAGATTTCTTGTTGAGGACCTTAGAAGGCCATGAGATATCATGCAGCAGGGACCTACGTCTCTTGTCCAAGGTAAAAACACGCCCATGGGGACAGACATTCGCGAGAGAAGTGTTACGGTGGTTCTTAATGCCAATAATCAATACAATATTTATTGAATTAAGTACGACCGCCTATCTAATGATCTCTTTCTTTCCTCGTCTTATCCTAAGACTCAACCTCTTGCACCATATAGCAAGAGCGCGCCAAATCGAATCTCCTCCAAAGCCCGTCTCCGTTGTTCAGGTAGATTAAACTTCCCCGTTGTGGAGCCACTACACTGCCACTCCTCGAATGGTGATGCACCGGTTTTCAGATACCTCAACCCAAGGTAGTCGATATTCTTGAGTTCGCAAAAACGAAAAACGTCACAGTTAGTGTGGGTTAAACCAGCTTCGGCCAACTGAGAAAGTAACTCTCCGAACAATACGACAACTTGTTGCAGAGCGTACTCGGATTGTGTCAGTCATTGTCCAGACATATGTAGCCTGATCGCTGAGGTGAATAAGAGTAGTAATTTTGGAAGTAGATACAATTCTTGATAATATTTTAAGATCGTCTTCGGTGTTCTCTGAAACCTAATCTTCTCGATGATGACCCTCCATTCCTTCGACCATCACTGGCTCTTTTACAGCCCTCATTCTTCCTCAGGTGTGATAGCATTTTCCTCCGCCTCGCTCTCGTAGCGCCCGATGATAACAAACCACTACACCCTCAGGTAGTAGCCTCCTGCAATGTGGTTTGAAAGCATTACGCTCATGATCACCTATCAAGCCATCCATCGCACGATATCAGCTTATGCTATCCTAACTCAGACACCTTTTGCAATCGTACAAGTCGGTAGTTGGAACATCTACCAACCAAGTTGATAATGCTTATCCCCTTTTTAAAATCCCTCATCAAGTGGGTTATTTAATAGCGTCATAGATTTAATCTGCGACCAACCGATACTATGCCAACGTAGATTATTGACGAGTAAGCTCTTCTCCAATACGAGGTTACATTGCGATCCAGACCACCTGAGTCAACGAGTAGTGCTCGCTCTAGGCAGTGCCTACGTCATTAATCCCTCAGTTACGTCATGCTAAGGTTGAGGTTCTCCTCCACATCGGAACGTGCCTCTCCGTATCCTAGCGCGTTACAGGTAGGGGAGAAGAGTCCTCTTGATCGCATAGTGACTATCAACTGCCGTGCATGACTAGCATGCGTGTCCCGCAGAGTATCCAGGCGTGACCGAAGATAGCGCCTCTGCGTATCTCTTTGCGCGACTGACATGAACCCCCGCGAAAGAGCATGTCACTGACCATCTCGAGAGTTCAATGCATAGGTGTTTTGCACATCGTTAGATATGTATGCATTCAGTGATCATACTCAAGTAACATTATCGCTATAGGGAGAACCCCTAACAAGAAGAGTGTCTGCGATGCCCCGAGACATCCCACAGGAAGCTACATTGTATGCTGAGCCGGGACATATTCATCCTGATAGAGTATCCCAGGTTCCGGATACGGTATACGGCATAGGCGATTTACAGCTCAGTGATTCATTGACAAGTTGGTATGCTCAAATTATTAAGCAAACTGAGCAGTTCATTTAGAAGTCAACAAAGGAAAGAACACTGCTTGGGAAACAGATTGATTCGCTGTCACGTACCAGATCCGGAAAGGTTATTGCTCAACCGCTTGCCAAGAAGCACAGGGATTACCTACAGTCGATTCCCAAAGCTACGATAGGAAACTAGTTGGAAAACAAGAAATAGGATCTACGGCTGTGAACCAAGTACGGTACTTAACAGAATATTATCGTTACTTACGGTAAATCACACCTGTAAAAGTCATCAACTGGCACATGTTATGCGTTCTTCATCAGCAGCAGTAATGACAAATGTTCGGACGGAGCAGGTACATGTGACAAGGTATCATTCATATTCAAAATACCTACCTATAGATAGGGGTACATGTTTGCCGGCAAGTGGTTCTTACCGGAATTAGACTTGAGTCGCATGTCGATCAATTTTTGTCACTTATCCTTGCACTAGCAGATTCAAACAAAATGACACAATGATGTCACCATAACTGGGAAGTGAGATATCTTCATCAGTGCATATAATTATTGGCCACACATAGTATACCATATCCAGCAGGGCAACACACAGTTAAGTTGTGATACTGCAGACCTACATGTGCAGCAGACAATAGTGCAATAGGTTATCACATGGAATCTGTGAGCTGATGTGCTAAGTGGTGAGACTGAGTTCCGGGACGCACCACTCTATGGAAGGTCGAGACCTAAGCATGCATTGTTTGAGGGACTATTGACATTGGCTGAAGATAAAGGCCAGAAGCTAACTGCCTCAATGAGTTAAGACCGAGTGCATTGCAATGGGTGTTACGGGGGTACTGGATCCTAAGTAACTTTACTCGTCTAAAGTACTGATCGTACGGCCGTAGATCCTATTCTTTGCTATAATTCTGAATAACCGTAGTTCGTTTATTTCGAAACCTCCGGTTCCGTTCAGCTTCCTGTTTCCTATTTCTCTCTTGACGAAGTTCCAGTTTCCGGGCCTTCTTAAGTTGCTTCTTAGTCGTAGGTAAAGGATTGACTCGGCCTTGTTGTCCAACGGCGCGATCTCTAAGGGATTCCTGAACAACCCTTTCTGCGCTCACAAGTATCCGATCCAATCGTGAATCTTCCGTAAGATCCCTTGGTGTCGAAGATACAGCTCTTTCTGGCAGTATCTGCTGAAGACTATCGGGGTTCGCTGACTTGGTTTGATTAACCTCTGGAACCTGTCGTTCCCTTTCTCTAAGGTTGTCGATATGAACTATCAATCCTCGTTCAAGTCCGATAATCGAAGCTAGCCACCAAATGCACTGGGCCACGAATATTTGTTGAGTCCTTCGGCTGTAAGATACGATCTTCTCTAAGGCGTAAACTATAACGTCTGATTCGTTGTCGAAGGTAATAGTCATTCGTATTCGTAGGGATATTTAATGGTACGGTGCTGCCGTACTTAAGCTAATATATTTGATATATATAATAATAGGTATAGGTATCATAAAAACTCAATAATAAATAAAAGTCTTCTTTCACTGGTGGGTATCTGACTGTTCGCTGCTAGAGCTTGTCCTTCTCATTGTCGTGGAAACAATGTGAGTCTTTTATAATCTTTTCGCAGGCTCAAGTTTGGCCGCTACTAATGACTATGACAATGGTTTTGCTTGATAGCGTTATCGGGACACCGTCCCGGTTTCCGCCACGAGTTCCCTCTAGGTTATCGTGTTCATGCATGATTGGTTTTGAAGCGTTACGCTCCTCATATGAGGCC